>Ga0307512_10001624_pt1 | contig 31169 bp, 29 predicted proteins | sample 14_EM_MG_FD_200267 | JGI IMG/M metagenome (GOLD analysis project Ga0307512, IMG submission 200267) | Populus trichocarpa ectomycorrhiza microbial communities from riparian zone in the Pacific Northwest, United States - 14_EM | ecosystem: Host-associated > Plants > Roots > Unclassified | place... | reverse complement strand
GTGATGGTGGTGTTGGTGTTGGTGGTGATGGTGGTGATGGTGGTGATGGTGATGGTGGTGATGGTGGTAATGATAGCAATTGAAAAAAGGAGGTGACGAAAGGGTATACAGTATGACAAATATACTTCACCCTGTGAATGGTATCATACACGTTGATATATGGTACACTCCCATAACATTCCAATAATGGTACAAATATATAGTATGCCACTATAATCTGGGGTAGGCAACTGTAATTCAGCAGTAATGGCTATATTATATTTCAGCTATGGTAGTGCAGAAGCTTTTCCTGATATTTTCCCCTTACTTTTCTTTATAATATCATTTAGAATTAGACTCACCATATCAGTTAGTATAAAATCACTTGAGATCCAAGGCCAGAGTATAAAGCCATAGAGGTAGTAACCTTAAATTAGACTCTAGTTTATTTTATATAATATAGAGATATATTCCCAGGTGCTTCCCATTTTGTTACCAGTTCTTCTATGTTCTCTCTGATTTATCACCAGTACTTTCAGATATATCTAAAGACTGCTGTACCAGTCCTGTTAAGTCTGATATTTTACCATTCTGGGATTCCCATCCAATTACTTTTATAGACTCCCTGAGACTTATAGTGGCAAAAACAAATTTCACTGATTTGTATGCCACAAACTTGAAAGCACATTGAATAACTATAGAGCATATTGAAAAAAATAACAGATTCTTTGGGAAAACTACTGTTGAATTAGAAAATTGAAGTTATTGTTTATTTTAAAATAATTTTAAAATATATATTCAGTTTGTATTCTCATTTATAAATCTACATATCAATGTACTTACATCAGCACAATGTAAAATAATCTGCAAGCCATATGCATACATCTCAGATACTCTGGTAAGCCTTACTAGTGCTTCTAAGTAATTCAACATGCTCCCAGACTCCCCTGGAGCTAAGCAAAGTGCTTTCAGTTGCTGCAAGAGCAGTTTCGAATGCTCCTGAAAGCACTTGCCATTGTGAAGGTGTATTCAAGATACTTCAAAATTTGACTTATAGGATAGCCGAGTTTTGGAGTAGCTGAGACCTCTGCCCAGGTCTGCAGCAAACCTTGAGAGCAGTTGAAACCTCTGTGTACATCAATGGGAAACCTGAAACATGGTGTTGTATTTTCACTGGAGAGGATCTTAGGGTTCCAGGTTTCATGACCACAAGCCATTTCATCTATTACATTCATCTTTATTATATATCTGTATTCTACAATTACAAGATACCATCAGCAAAATGTAAAATGGTTTGGAAGTCATAACTGAACAACTCAGCAACTCTGAACAGCCACACCAATCCTTCCTGATGCTCCCAGATACTCCCAAACGGGCTGAATGCAAAGTCATATGCTCGCAGGTGCCCCAAGACTAATTCACCGGCACTTCCCAATGCTCCGGAAGTTGTGGATCAGAATAGAAGAATATCCTACAGAACATATAGTTCTCTTCAATATGCTACAAAATCAAACTATTAAGATGTTCAAATTTCAAAGCTATTGAGAGTATTGGCCACATCCCTACGAATATTCTGGTGCACCTCGAACCTGAAGCCAAACTCTCTGCAAGTAATTATTATAATGTCTATATCAAATAGTACAATTCGATAAACTATCTTCCTCCTGCACACCTTGATTCAGATATTGTAACTGATTTACAGTTCAGTAGGTATCTAAATCCACATGATTATTTACAAGCCATACGCTATCGATTCTATCTGATGGAACATTCTCTCACCCCAAATGTGCCAGTCCAACAATTGCTCCAACAGGTACAATATGCATCCTATCCGCCTGTTTGACAACCTGGATGAACTTGTCAAAACAATCAGCCGAACCATGGGGATCTGTAAACTTTGTTGGAATCACCACTGTATATTCTTGAGCTTGAGGATGTAATATCCATTGGTGAGTCTTCTTCCAACTCTCAGAAAAGGTTGATATTGTTTTTCTGGCTGGCAGGCTCTCCTGAAATTGGAAGTTCTGATTTGGTGGAGTCCAGTGAAAGTATAATACAAGAAATGAAGAAACTTGGCCTTGGAAGGTGTTATCGAGGTTACTTTCTGTATATTGGACCCAGATGTTAAGAGATTCAGGCATGATCCCTTTGTTGGCATTGGTATATTCTACCTTGCAATCAAGTCCCAGATGCTCAACAGATGTAGGGCAGTGAAATGGTTGATGGTAGTACAACAGGCCATTCAGAAGTTTAATAAATATGCTGCCTAGGAGTACATTGTTATCATATCTGAGCACTAATCCACTTATTTTGTGTCCCCATTCCTCTTCAATTTGTGCATGGAATAGCTGTCCAAAGTTGGGAATTCTGAAATCTACTGAAGCATTTCTGAGTGAGGTTGATTTGAATCATCTGCACACTCCGCTAACATGTGTTTCTCTCCAATAATATTCCTGTTGTGATAGGTGGGGGAATAATGGCTGTTTCTGACAATACTGCAGGTGTACTAGATGGGCTCCGCATGGTGTTAGCAACGGTTCCTGACCGTCACTTCGGGTCCGGGTCCAGGTCGAAACCGAACCATTGCCAAATGGGGGGTCCGGGTCGTCAATATACCCGAACTGTCAACTCGGGTATGGTTAGACGGAAAACTCCCAACCCATCTGAATTGGGCGGGTTGTAAGTGGGTCGCCCTGTGGTTCCATCTATAGATTCATATAAGGCACTTGTTTTTGCAGTTTGCTAGTAGTATCTTATCAAAATCACGTTTTCAACGACCAATGATATGTTTTTGCAGGTGTTGCAGTTTGCAATATTGATTAATTTGGAATCCATGTTGTACTTTTGATATATTGTATTTTTGGCTATCGAGGTGATTAATAATTCTGTTATGAGCTCGAAGATCGGCACGATGTCTTGATTACCAAATATGCAAGACCTAGAACCATTGACGTTCCGTTGCCACTCATTGTCAGAATGCGGGAGGGAGCATGTCGCTGTTGTTTTGGGCAGTAAAGGCTGCCAATATCTCATAAATGAATTTCTTCAACCAATCGGAATATCAATTACCCAGGATGCGAAGCTAAAAATCGTTGATGTTCCGTTGATGCTCATTCTCATAATTTGGCGGTGACTGTGTTGCTGTCTCTTTGGCCTATAAATGCTGCAGATACGTCAGTTTTGCAGAACAGCAACCAAATCACTGTTCAATTACCGTACTTACAAGACCACACATCGTTGACGCTCCATTGATTCTCATCATAATGTATTGTCCATTCAACATCTGCTGCCATCGAGAATGGTTGTCATCACGATTTGAACTTACACGTTGTCTTGCTGACAGATTGTGACTTGGCCCTGTGGCAAAGCTGAGCGCAGTAACATTCTTGCCCTGTTCGCTCTCACACGACCAAAATTTATATATCTTGCCAAAAGATTCATTGCGCCTGCTATACATCTGTTTATCAACCGATATTCACAACCTACTGCTCACCATTTGCCCATAATATATCTCTAACTGAAACTCTTGGTCAAGCTACATAAAGAAGCTGCTGATACATTGATGCATTCTGTCTCACTTTTTCTTCACTCCCTTATTTCTCCTCGTTTTGATTGCATTGACCATCACCAACACTTTTTCAGCCTGTCTCTTTGACTTCTGTGTTGGCCGAATCAATCTGGGGACATTTCACGCAGCACTCACATCCCTCTGCTCAGGGCATTCCGCATCATCAAACCCATTGTCTTGCTCTATATCAGATTCAGCATCTGCTGTGCAATCGTATTCGCTGGCATTTGGATTATCCAATTGCCAAGTCCAGTCAGGCAAATTTTCCATCTCCGAAATGCTATCAGATGCGCAATCCTCATCACTTTCCTCTGGATGACGGTCGATTCTTCCAATTCGGCAAACATTTAATAATTCAGTTCGTCCTCCCGGTATGTTCTTTGCAGACCAAGCTGGTGGTCAAGGATATCTTTCTGACAATTTAAATGCAGCCGGACAATCATGTTGAAAGAGTGACCAGGTAGCTTCGAAGATCACTTCCGTGTCCGAAATGTATCGTACTACAGTCATCTGCTTGTTTTGAGCACGAGATTCCTTCTGTGTAGCGCATGGGTGTTGGCTGCCCTGCCACATCTCCAAAACGTTGTGGACCTTGGCCATTCTGTGCAATTCCCTGTCCTCTGCTTCTTTCTTCATTTCCATGTCGTTTTCTGTGTTCGTCATATCCACTGCTGGGTCAACTCCTGCCAACATCCCGTTATTGGCTCGAGCAAACCGCCTTACAACGACCTTTTCACGAAGGGTCTCACCTGTGGTCTTTGACTGCCTTCAGCAGATAACATTTCGCCCAAGGTAGAAACTGGCCTGCACACCAACGCCATGTAGTATGATAGAGACTATGTCGCGCGCCACATTGGTGAGATCAGTGTACTTTGAGTGGGTTTCCTCTTGTTGGCTGCACCAGTCGGTTATGTCCGGTATCCAAACTGTACTGCTAATTTCCATCGGGTTGGAGTGGTATTCATTGAGATCTGAATCAATTTGCCCCCAGTTCTTGGGTGCTTCACACGGTGAATTCAAATAGAGCCTGGATGGGGTTAATATACATGCTGCGCGATCGCTTCATCCGGGTGTCGTTTCAGCCACATTGTTAGGCATTAAGTATTTTTCATCATCGCTGGACAAATCATATGGATCAGAGGATGATTGACCAGATCCTGAATCCGTCGCAGTGGGGACGAGATTGCTGCTCAGTACGCATTCAGGTTTATTGACCAGCACACATTGATATTTGACACACTATTGATTTTCCACATACTTCAGAGAGGCCTCTTGGTATTGAGTAGTATAGGATGTCTTGTCCTCAGGATTAATATCCATTCCCTCGTGCCGCTTCCTAAATGATCGCAACCTCCGGAATGAATCAACGATATGTGCAGAAATGAGAAGCATACCCGTCGATGGAGCCACTTCAGCATAATACTTGGACAGCTTCTGTCGAGCTAACTTCACGGTGAAGAACAAGTCTTCCTTCCATTGAATCTTCTTCTTAGCCAAAGCTCACATAATGCCATCCATATAATTGAACATGTCATAGTACACTGTGATCACGTGATGCAATGTGACGGTAGGCCTCTTCGATATCCACAGGGTCCAATATCAGAATAGCCTCAAAACGTCCATGACTTACTTGACAATGGTCCATTCACCCTGTGTTGCAAAGAGTGGCCGGTAATCACTGTAATTTGGATTTTGGAGCCACTCGGGGGTGAATTCTTGTATTTGGTAGGCTCGCTCAAGCAACTCCAGTGTCGAGTTCCAACGTGTCTTCACATCCATAATTGGTAATACCGCGATCCAGACTTTGGCTTTCTGACAGTCGATAAACTCATTTCGAAAACCAGGTGTCAGTGTAATCAATACAGCAAGCATTCTCTGCTATATGAAGGTCAGTTTCAGGACTTTCAAAATATCTTGAAATACGTACTTTCTCAATTATCTTTGCTAAACCTGGTGTCATGGCCGACACCATATTGATTCTAGCATTGCCCCCTTTTCGAAGTCTTTGACTCTTCCCAATGTTGATGCTTTCATTCTCTCCAAATTGCTGATCATGCTCATGGGCTTTCCAAGACTTGGTGGAGCCTTTTACACCGAGACTGCTTATGAATGCACCTAAAGCTTGCTGTATGACGTGCGGCATGCATTGTATGTGGTATCTCAACGCAGGCCACTCAATTCCGGAGGCCTCAAGTGTTGATTGCAGCTCGCATGGCATCGGGTAATTTGAGAAAGCATTATCAGTCATAATTCCAAGCAACCAGCTTTCTGTAAGCTCAATACGATCAAGCACGTCCTTCCAATGCATGTCTTGCGTTGTTCCAGTATGTTGGCCATTGACTTATCATCCTGAATTAGCTTTCGAAACCGGAAATGAACAGGCGATCAACCTCATCGAATGCGAGTTGTACTTCAGGCAATGCCCAATCCCGATCCATATAGCAAGCAATGACTGACCTTATGGCTACTTTGTTAGTTGATGTCCATCGGTCTAAAGCTAAACTAAGTTTATTTTGTGACGGGAATTGCTTCTTAATTGCATCCACGGTCTGTGCATATTCCCTCCGGCAAATTAAGCTAAGGGTCATGGCGGACGGCATCACTAGGTCACTTCATATTGCATTATATGACCATTGTAGCTCAAGATTCGATATATCATTCCAGGGAAAATGAGCCGAACAAATCCTGACATGAGGTAGTGAATCCATGTGTCTTGGTGAAATTCAGAAGTTTCAAAGTCGGTAGCTGGCGGTTTGGAACATTTTGTCGGTCATTTCGGTCAATATGAATTAACCTGGATGACAAATATGGATTTCTTCTGTGAACTTACTATTGTAACTCCTCGACTTCGTTGCCTGTTCAGGATGGCCAAAGCTGTTTCATCGACCGTCGAACAAGTCAATTCAGTAACTTCTGACTCTGTTAACTCGTTTAACTTTGCTATGCGAGCTTTTGCCAGCAAGTTTTGCCCCATTGAGCTAGTCCCATGTTCTGATGGATGGCGAAGAACTTGATGACAATCGACAAACATGATTCCATGGCTGCTGGTCTCCACAATTCCGCAGTGCAAATAAAATCGCCATGAAGATGCATGTCTAGAATTATTCCAAGCAATCGGACATTTTGAGCCTACATTCATCGAAGCCCACCAAGCATTGAAGATGATTTGTAAAGTAAGGTCGCTCAAATCACAAATAAACACACGTTCATTTTTGGAAGAGATCATAACCTCTAGCAATGAGGTATTTCAATATTTTGCATCCAACATGGCAGAAGGAATCAGAAAGCTGGGCAATCCGACTTGAGAGACTGCTGAATGTTACATTATAGCAAAGCAGAATGCGGGTTCTGAAATATTGAGTCTAGAGCACCAAGCAAAAAAATCAGATCTGTGAGACATTGCATGCATATTTGTGAAGATGTATACAAGGACATAATGAAAAGACTGACCACATAAAACTCAATTTAGGAACACCGCAATGCAGTTCATTGCTGTGTAGCTTGCTGAGCCTCCACAACAATTGATGATGCTCCGTGGGCGCTGAATTGTAGGAGGCGGACGCGATCTCGTCACTAGAATTATTCCCAATAAAGGCCGCTGATAGGTTGAATGTGGGTTTGCTGCGTTCCAATGCCCTTAGATTAACCAAGATGCAAAATCAGAAATCGTTGACGCTCCATTGACACTCATTCTAGGACATTGTTACGATGTTGTTGCAAGCGTTTTTGCCTAGAATGGCGGCTGGTTGTTCGATTATGGATAAATTTGGTCGCACAGCCCCACGATTTTCGAAGATGCAAGGCCGAAAATCGTTGACACTCTGTTGACGCTCATTTTTAGGGCATTGTTACGCAGTCATCGAAAGCATTCTTGCGTAGAAAGGCGGCCGATAGTTTGATTATGGATGAATGTCGTCGCACAGCCCCTTGATTATCCAAGATGGAAGGCCTACACTTGTTGACACTCCGTTGATGCTCATATTCAGGACATAGCAGCAACGTTGTCGCCACCACTGTTGCCTAGAATGGCGGCCGATAGTTCGATTTTGGTTTAATGTCACCACACAGCCCTTGGATTTTCCACAATGCAAGGCCATGAGTTGTTGATGCTCCGTTGACGCTCATATTTAGAACATAGTCGCATTGTTGTCACAACCATTCCTGCCTAGCAAAGCGGCTGATAGTTCGATTATGGGTTAATGTCACCACACAGCCCTTTGGATTTTCCAAAATGCAATGCCAAAAATCATTGACGATCCGTTGATGCTCATTTTTAGGATGGGGCAACAAGCATGTCACCTGGCTTTTTCACTATAACGCCGACCAATGCATTCAGTTTGGAAGGATGTGTCAATGCAGCCTTTACATTGCCAAATGTGTAAGACTAAAAATTGTTGACACTCTGTTCACGCTCACATTGATCACATTGAAACAGCCTTCGTACCCTCAATAAATGTATGCAATGAATCGTATCCCAATTATTGACATCCATCATTGCGTTTGTATGTATTATCATTCTCATCTAGGATCTTTGTGACCTCTCAATTTCTGATCAACCTCTATCCACATTATCTGAGTGAGAGATGACATGGCCCTATCACATACCTGGGCCTTCGGCCAGCAATTGACGGCATATAGATCATTTCAGTAGTTTTTGGTAAATATTGCTCGACTTCCTCACCTTTTCTCATCCAGCTCCTTCTCCTCCATTTCCATGAGGTACCATAAGCAATTTTGAATATCTCAAAGATGTGCACCAGGTCTGTGCGGAGAGTTATGTAGTTGGATTCATGGATGAATGCAGCTAGACGGTCGTCACTCAGAAAGATTCGTATTGAGCACTGACTGCTCTCTCTATGACTCGGATGACATCACTCACTTGAGTTTTGTTATTATATTTCATCACTAATCTAGCTTTTGATTTCTCACTCAACAGTAATCAGCTAACAGAAATCACACGTGTTCGACATCTTACAGCCTGATTTGGATTCTAGAACTTGCTCCTGGTGCGTTCGACCCTTGCACATGCACAGATGAATTATCATGTCTCACAATGTGGTCACTGAAATCAAGTCAAAGCTGACACATAGCAAAATTGGTACACAAATTGCTTTTCACTGAGATATGATGTCAAAAATACCTCTTTGACTCTCTATTCCTCCGCTGAGGCAGGATCCGTGATGATGTCGTCATCCGAATTCAATTTCTATATGGTAACTAGCTGGGGAGGCTATATGCAGGGGTAAAAGCTTACAAGTTCAACAGGCTTTGCATTCTGAATAAGTGATGAATCGTTCTCTGCGGCGGGCGCAAGACTGGGTATACTTGTCTTCAACTGCGGCTTCCCAGAACCTACCCTCATATGACTACTCCCAGGTTGAGAAGTGCTTTGTGGCATTTGTGATATTCCGTGGACAATGTCAAGACACTCCATCAGCTCTCCGAATGTTGTCGGTGCAGGAGCCAATGTATCATCATCTGTTAGCGGTTAAACACCTGCGGGAACCCTCAATTAGGATGTGCTGTACTACATCTCTCGTTCACGGAAGTAGTCGTCTGAGTCCTCCCGTCCAGTTTGGGTCAATTCGTCAAGCTTCATCTGCTTCTGGCGAAACCTCTCCATGCACTGTTGTATAGTTTTGGTGATTGTGGCCATCACCCAGCCGGGTTTGTGATCTCTGCTTAGCTGGCCCTGCTCTGACTCTTCATCATCCTTATCTTCCCCATTCTCGCCATCGTCAGACCTTACAAGATCACTCAGACTGTGTCCGATAGCAACCATCATCTCCTGAAATGACTCTTCGGGCTCTGTGTTTGTCAATCTTGCGTTTTCAGCTTTTTTTGTGTCTTCCTGCTCTTACTGAACAGCTGCCTCTGTGTCTTCAACTCGCTTTCTTGCAACAGTGGTTTCTCTCTCAAGATAATCCTCAATCCATTTCTCTTTCTCTTCATTGCTTGAAATGTGCGTTTCTCATCGTTTCACGGCTGCTAACTGCTTTTTGGATCGAAAGCTGCACGATGCTCCAAGGGCTCGGGCTCTTTCTGCTTCCCAGCCGCTCTTGCCGTCATTCGTTTGATGACGTCATTGGGTGGACCGCTTTGTCAATTTGCTATGTTTGCCGGCCGGAAGTGGCGAAACGTGATTTTTTGGAGTATTGACCAATGTAGTTTGTGTGGACTTTGTTGTTGGGCAAGATGTTGGATGTTGCATGATATGGACAATATGGAGGCAAGCTGCATCTTTTATGTCAAGGTTGGTACGTTTAATCATTTTGAACAAACCAAAGTCACACTTTTGACTGTCAATGAATTGAGAATAGTTAGACGAACCATACAACATGACTTGATTGTTAGCATCAGTTTCCTGTAATATCCTGGGGATTATTTGAGCCAAACATCAGCAGACTTCCTTTCCCTCGAATAATGTCCGATTCATATCTGACACTCATGGGATTGCAGCTGACGTACACCGCAATTTATCCCTGTTAACTAACAAACAACATCGGACCGACTTATTGTGCATCGCGGGCCAGTGGGAAACCCCTGCAACTTGCAGCCATACTCAGCAGTATTCATCTTGAGTATATGGAACATGTTGGCTGCTACTTATTCCATTCTGACATGAAGCTTAATATATAGACCTCAGGACTTCCCACTTTTTTTCATTATCATCTTCCTCTTCTATTCCACACCAGCAAATCATGGATACACAACCACCTCTGCCAGGTGAGAGTGGATCTAAATCAAGCCAATGGGTGGGCGCTACATCAAATACGTCACTCATTGGCACACAGCAAGACCGCAGACACCAGGTAGTCCACCGTGATGCTGCCATTGCAGCCACCAACCATATGACCCAGGATGCACATTTACAAATCGTCTGTAAGACTGGAAGCAGCAAGAATCAGACACAGCACGCAGTTTGATGTGAGGATATCCATATCGAGGTACACAGCTGTCTATTGACCGTATAATGTGGAGCGGGTGACCGTAGATAGCTACATGGCCGATTTATCCCCGCCCGTAACAAGAAACCTTCATTGCCGACAAATGCGTTTGTCCGCACATTCCGCAAAATTGAACATCATGATGTTATCAGCTCTGGGACTTGCACGGATGAATTTCCTGATAAGCATCCCTGTGAGTGGACAAAACAGGCTTTAATCACCTTAGAGGAGGCTGCAGAAGCATATATGGTACAGCCAATAGTCCAATCTCATTGTTAGAAGCAGTAACTAATTTCTTGTAGGTTTTCAACATGTCCGCTACTATGGCATAGCAAGGAGGTCGGGTACAGCTGGAACAGTCCGACATGCTCCTGGCCTTGAATATGGCCAAAATGGCCAATGAAGGGTTTTTGTGGGCCACAATGGAGGAAGCGGAATATCTCATGAAGAAACCTCGCGCCGAAGTCTGAGAAGAGAAGAAGCAGGGTGTCGAGTTGCCTGGGCATGAAATGGTGAAGACTGCGATAGAAAGACACCCGGCTATGCTGCATCAAAACCACACGGCCGGATGCATCCCTTGCCAAAATAGCACCGCAAAGAATCCGCAGACACACTGGAGATGCAAAGCAATAGGTACACCTCTACCCGACCCACGCAGACAGCCGACTCCAGAGCCTACGCCACCTGTGCCCGAAACTCCTCCCACCCCAACCGGTAACAATTCCGGAGCTGAAGGTTCCTATATCGTCCATTTGCCAGCAGGATATATGTATTCACATACATCCCCTCCCTGGGCTGGATTTTTTACTCCTGATGCATCTGCCCAGGATAGCCAGCACGATACAGATTTTGATCCAGACATGCTGACTGATGAAGGAACATCAACTGGTTAGTATACTATCTGCTGTGTGGTAATGCAGCTAACATCCATTTGGACGACCAGAGCAGCCTATTGAGCGAACATGCAAGTGATGACGAGCATTGATCGAATGGCACGGGATTTTCAAGATTATCATTATATATTTTAATGTATTATTCAAGAACAATGTAGTGATCAAGATGAATGTACATGAAATTGCTAGAAAGGCTGCCAAAACAATGTGAATGATGTACTACACCAAATCAAATGATTGCATATTGTGGATACACCCATGGCAAAACTAGGATCAACGGAGCGTCAACAATTTTAGGTCATGTACGTCTGGTAATTAAAAATTGATTTGCTTGTGGTGATACATAATCGGAGTATTGGCCGCCTCTACTGACAAAAAGTATAATGACACGCTCTCTATCTCATCTTGACAATGAGTGTCAACAATTTTTGGTCATGCGTCCTTGGTAATCTGAACGCCGATTGGTTGCAGACAGTCATACGGGACTGATTGGGCGCCAGTATAGGCAAAACAGATTGCGATACTCTCCCCGCCCCATCTCAAAAATGAGTGTCAACGGAGGGTCAACAATTGTTTGTCGTGTATCTTGGGTAATTTAGAGGGCGACAGGTTGCAAATAGTCATAAACGGAGGATTGGCTGCCATTATAGATACCAGAGAAAGTGAAATGCTCCCTGCCCCATCTTGTAAATGAGCGTCAATGGAGTGTCAACGAGTGTTGGCCTTCCATCATGGTTAATCACAGCGCTATGTGGCCGTTATGGTCTATATACATCATTTTGGCTGTTTTTATACGCTAAAAGGCTCAAGAATACTTAGTGGTAGTTCTGTAAATGAATTAAGTTGTTACTGTACCAACGGATGTGGCGGGAATATACCGTACACATCTGCATATAAAGGCTGCCATATCCTCGTTTATGGATGCTTGAGATCAAGTGCCACCCATATTTCCGAAGATGCAAGACCAAAAATCGTTGACCTCAACAAGAGATGTGGGAGCAAGCTTGACCAAGTCATCAGAGTCAGAGAGTGTGCTCGTCACAGTTGTCCGAGTGAGCATATCAGAGTTGTGAGACTCAGTATGTCAAAGTTATAAGTGCAAGCATGTCAGAGTTAAAAGAGTCCATGTTGAAGATGTGAAAGGAGATATCGGAGTGGCTAACAAATGAGTAATTGTGATGAATAGTGTTAGCAACGGCTCCAGGTAACCTGCCAACAGTCCGGGTTGGAATAGCAAAAATGGTTCGGTTCGGTTCCAGACCCGTCCAAAGACCCGACCCACTGCTTCTTGGTGAGGGAAACCAGTACCCTTACCTGTCAACCCGTGGGTTTTGCCGGGTTTGGCTAGACCTGTCAGTTCCAATCTCCGGATCTGGTTGTGGGGTATTTCTATTTATTGTTGCATTCAGATATCCTACTGTTAATCGCAAAATATCGACTTTGGTACGTCATTGTCTTTTTTTGATGTATTGACCACCTTTATAATCAAAAACAAGAGAGATATGCTCCCTGCCCCATCCTGAAAATGAGAGTCAACAGAGTGTCAATGATTTTTGGTCTTGCATCTTAGGTAATCTGAGTGGCGATTGGATGCAGCCAGTCATAAATGAGGTATAGGCCGCATTTATAAGCAAAAGAGAAAGCGACACACTCCCTACCCCTTTCTGAAAATGAGCACCAACGGAGCATCAACTATTTTTTGCGTTGCTTCACGGTTAATCTGAGTGGCGATTGGTTGCAGACATTCATAAATGAGGTATAGGCCATCATTATAGGCAAAAGAGGAAGCAACACACTCCCTGCCCGATTCTGAAAATGAGGGTCAACAGAGTGTCAACAGGGCGTCAACAGAGTGTCAACAGAGCGTCAACAGAGCATCAACAGAGCATCAACAATTTTTGTTCTTGTAAGTCAGGTAATGAATCAGAGACTTGGTCATTGCAATGCACAATGAAAGTATTAGCCACCTTAATAAGCAAAAATGCTAGCTGGAACATCATTTCTATCTCCTAAAAATGAGCGTCAATGGAGTGTCAACAATTTTCAATCTTGTAAGTGAGATAATTAAAGAGTGATTTGGTCATTGTTATACATAATCAACATATTGGCTGCCTTTATAAGCTAAAGAAAAGTAACATGCTCCCTGCGCCATCTTAAAAATGAGCGTCAACAGAGCGTCAACGATTTCTAGCCTTGCATCATAGTTAATCAAAGCGCGATGTGGCCATTGTTGTCTATATACAAAGTTTTGACCGGTTTTATAGGCTAAAACGTTCATGAACACTGACTTGCAGCTTTGAAGAAGAATTCAGTTGTGATTGTCCGGGAGGCTGTCACGGGAATATCTCTTGCTTATCTCCCTATACAGGCTGCCAACTCCTTGGTTATGGATGTCTGCGATCAAGCGCCACTTAGATTACCCAAGATGGAAGACCAATAATCATGGATGCCCTGTTGACGCTCATTGTCAAGATGGGGAACGGAGCGTGTCACTTTCTCTTTGCCTATAAAGGCAGCCAATACTTTGATTATGTATAATAACAACTAAGTCACGTTTTAATTACCTGACTTACAGTACCAAAATTCGTTTACACTCTGTTGAGGCTCATTTTGCCACGGGCGTATCTGCAATATGGAACCATTCAATTCGGCATAGTATATCAGTAATGGTGTTTTGGCAGCTGTTCAATTGTCTTCATGTACTTATTCCTTTATCACTACATTGTTCTTTAATAATATGTATAAATATATCCTTTAAAATATTCTTTAAAGTGTCCGCTAATTGTAGATAAAAATAATACTCAAAAATTCCGTTTCTTTCTGTTAATGCTCATCTTCCCTGTCAGGTTCGCTCAATAGGCTGCTCTCATCTGCAAAATGGATGTCAGCTGCATTGCCGCGCAGCGGATAGTGTACTAACCAGTGGATGTTCCTATATCAGTCAGCAAATCTGGAATATAATCTTTATCGCACTTGCGTTCCTTGTCATATGCATCAAGATTGAAAATTGAGCGTTGGGAACAGGAGTATGTATATACACATATCTGGGTGGCACACCGTCGATTTCGGAACTTTGAGCTGCCTCATTTTCACCAGGTGACACAGGTGGCATTCCAGGCAGAGGTGGCACCGGTTATCGTGGAGGTGACCCTGTTCCGTTGCAACTCCAGCGTGTCTGCGGATTCTTTGCTGTGCCATTTTCGCAAGGAAGGCAGCTGTCCATTTGATCTTCATGAACCATAGCCGGGTGTCTTTCTATTGCAGCCTTCACCTCTCTATGCCCAGGAAACTCAACTCCCTGCGTTTTTTCTTCTTAGCCTTTGGCGTGAGGTTACTTGATCAGGTATTGTGTTTCCTCTATTGTGGCCCGCGAAAACCCTCCTTTGGCCAGTTGGGCCATATTCAAGGCAAGGCGCATGTCGGACTGTTCTAGTTGTACCCAACCTCTTTGCCTTGCCATAGTACCTGACATGTTGAAAACCTACAAGAAATAAGTTGCTGCTTCTGAAAATGAGATTCGGCTATTACCTCTACCATATATGACTCTGTAGCCTCCTCTAAGGTCATTAAAGCCTGTTTCATCCACTTTCAGGGAAGCTTAGAAGGAAATTTGTCTGCGAAGATCCCAGAGCCGACTGCATTATGATGTTCAATTCCATGGACTGTGCCAACAAAGCCTGTGGTCAACCAATGAGGTTTCCCATTAGGGGCAGCTACATATTCGTCATGTGGCTCTCTACGTACACCAGCTGTACATTATATAGTTAGTTGACGGCCATCTAGCTTGGTATGGATTTACTCACATCCAATTGCATGCTGCGTCTTATTCTTGCTACTTGCACGTTTACGGACAATTATTAAATGTTTGTTGTGGGTCATATTTTCGCTTGCTGCATTGGCAGCATCACGGTGGACTAACTGGTGTCTGTGGTGCTGCTGTGTCACAGCGGGTGGTGTATTGGATGAAGCGCCAGTCAGTCAGCTCAATTCAGATTCGCTCCAATCTTGCTCAGGTGTTTCTGCGGCCATGACTTGCTGTGGTGGAAAAGGCGAGGAAGATGATAACCAAAAGAAGTGGGAAGTCGTGAGGAATATATAGTTAGCTTCAAGTCAAAATGGACTGAGTGACAGCCAACTTCCACATTCTACTCAAGATGGATCCTACTGCATATAAATGCAGGTTGCAGGGGTTTCCAACCATCCCGCGATTTGCAGTAATTTGGTCCGATGTTGTATATTAGTTTACAGGCATAAATTGTGGTGAATGACAGCTGCAATCTCATGTTTGAAAGAGATAAAAAGGATATTCTTCGATGGGAAGGATGTCTGGTGATGTTTCTCTCAATACATCCCCGGGATCTTACACGAAACAGACACTAACCATCAAGTCATGATGTGCGGTTTGCATTACAATTCCAAATGTAGTGACAATCCTAAAGCAGAATTTGTTTTGTTCAAGTTGATGAAATGTACCAACCTTGACATAAAAGACACTGTTTACCTCCATGTAGTCCATATCTTGCAACATCCAACATCTCACCCAACAACAAAGTTGACACAACATGCAATGGTCAATGTTCCAAAAAAGAACTTTCCTCCACTTCCGGCGGGCAAATACGGCAAATCCACAAACCGATCCACTCGACAACGTCATCAGGCGAATCTCAGCAAGAGCAGATTGGAGGCAGACAGGGTTCGAGCGTTGGGAGCATTGCGCAGATTACGATCTAAACAGAAGCTTTCGGCGGACAGAAGACGAGCAACAAACTTTTTAAGCCAAGAAGAGAATGAGTAATGGATTGAGGATAATGTGCAGAGAGAGACTGCTGTGGCAAAACAGCGAGTTCAGGACTCAGAGACAGCAATCATGCAAGAGCAGGGAGATATGAGAAATGCTGAAAAGGTGGAATCAACAACCTGAAAGCCCAAGAAATTATTTGAAGAGATGTTGAATACTATCGGAGACAGTCTGACCAATTTTGCAAGCTCCGACGATGAGCAGGAAGGGAAACACAAGGAAGATGATGAAGAAGATACAGAGCTCTGCAAGCTGAGCGAAGATGACGAACCCGGCTGGGTGATGGGCACACTCTCCCAAACAGTACAGCAGTGCATGGAGAGTTTGCGGCAAAAGCCGATGAGGCTTGAAGAATTGACGCAACTGGGATGGGGGGAATTGACCGTCTACTTCTGTGAGGATGATATGAAGTACTGGACGGCCGAATTGAAGATTCCGGGAGTTGTTAAGCCACAAACAGACAAGGTCGCAGCCACACCTGCACGGAGAACGTTTGGAGAGCTTATGCAGACTGTTGATGTCGTCCCCAGACAATGGCAAATGCAGCAAGGTACTTCTCGAGCAGGAAGTGGTCATATGATGCTGGGTTCAGAGAAACCACAATCCCACAAAGGCATAGCGACTCCCCCGCCCGACACAGCGCTGAATTTGTCACCAATCAAGAAATCGAAGCCTGTTCAGCCTGTCAGCTTTTACCCCTTCATATAGCGTTCCTAGCTTATTACCATACAGTAATCGGATTCGGACGAAGAAGTGGTGATGGCTCCTGCGTCACCGGTGCAATAGATAGCCAAATAATGAATTTAGACGACGTATCTCTTCGAAAAGCAAATTCTGTACCTATTTTGCTACTTGGCAGCTGCTTCTGGATTTCAGTGACCACATTGTGAGACATGATAATTCGTCTGTGCATGTGCAAGGGTCGTATGGGCCGTCTGAAAGTTCTAGACTCCAAATCAAGTGGATAGATGACCAACAAACTCGATATCGTCTTGCCTGTTACAGTTAAGTGAGAAAGCAAAAACTAAAATCGAGACAAAACTTACCAACAAAATTCAGATCAGTGATGTCATACAAGTCATAGAAGTAGCGGGCAGTGCGCAATGCAAACCCGGATGAATGACAACCGTCATGCTGCGTTCATCCATGCATCCAACTGCATAACTCTCCACTCAGACCTGGTGCACATGGTCGAGATTTTGAAAATTGCATATGGTACGTCATGGAAATCGAGGAGTAGGAGCTGTATAAGGAAAGGTGAGGAAGTCAGGGTATATATATCAAGAACTGGTGGATGGATCCATATGGCGTAAATTGCCGGTTGAAAGCGCTGGAACTGGATGTGCCTACATCATTCATCGTTCAGATAACATGTATAGTGGTGGCTCAGAAACTGAGAGGCCTCGAAGCTTTTGGATGCAAATGATTATACATAGAAACAATCTATTGGCTGTCAAAAATGACCGTATGCATTTTGCGTACAATTTTGGAGCATCCAATGACTGTTAGAATGTCATTAAGGTGAGCGTCAACGGAGCATCAATGATTTTTGGTCTTGCCCTGTTGGCAATTAAAGGGGTGCATAGTCACATCTTGCCAAAGAAGAAAGTATTGGCCATCTCAATAGGTAAAAAGAAGATCGATACACTTGTTGCCTTCTCCTCGAAATGAGGGTCAACAGAGCGTCAACAATTTTTGGTCTCATGTCTTGGATAATCAAATGGTTATGCAATGGTGTCATCACATAATCAATGTATCGGCCACCTTTATGTGAGGAAATACTAGTGACGACATCTCGACTACCTTCTAAAAATGAGCGTCAACGGAGTGTCAACGATTTTTGGTCATGCATCTTGGACAAGCACTCGGCTATGCAGTGGCATTAACCCATAATCCAAGTATCAGCCGCGTTTATGGGCAAAAATGCTACTGAGGATATTGCTACTACCTCCTAACAATGAGCGTCAACGGAGTGTCAACAATTTTTGGTCATGCATCTTGGATAAGCACTCGGCTATGCAACGGCATTAACCCATAATCCAAGTATCGACCGCCTTTATGGGCAAAAATGCTAGTGAGGATATTGCTACTACCTCCTAAAAATGAGCATCAACAGAGTGTCAACAATTGTTGATCTTGCATCTTGAATGATTGAAGGGCTATGCAATGATGTCAACCCAGAATTGAACTATCGGCCGCCTTTATGTGCAAAAATGCTAGTGACAACAGCGCAACTGCCTCCTAGAAATGTGCGGCAACAGAGCATCAACAGTTTTCTGGGGGCTCAGTAAGCTACACAGCAATGAACAGCACTACATTGTTCCTACATTGAGTTAATAACGATCAGTCTTCTCAATATGTCTTTGTATACAACTTCACAAATCTGAATGCAATGTCTCACAGGTCTGACATTTTTCTTGCTTGTAGCTCTACATTCAATATTTAAGAACCAGCTTTCTACTTTACTATAACGTAACTTTTGACAGTCGCTCAGGTCGAATTACCAAGCTTTCAAATTCCTACCACCATGTCGGATGCCCAATTTTTATATACTTCTCTGCTAGGCGTTATGATATCATCCAATAATGACTGTGTCTTTATTCGTGATTTGAGCGACCTTACTTTTCAAATCATAGTTGATGCTTGGTGGGCTTCTATGAATGTAGGCTCAAAGTGTCCTATTGCTTGGAATAATTCAAAACATGCGCCTTGATGGCGATTCTATTTGCACTGCTGAATGGAGGAGACCGGCAGCCCTGGAATAATATGTATCATTTGTCATCAAGCGCTTCGCCATCCATCAGAACATGGGACCAGCAAAATGCGGAATTACTCACTGGCAAAAGCGCACATCTCAAAGTTAAATGAATTAACAGAGTTAGATGTTACCAAATTGACTAGTTCAACGGTTGATAAAACAGCTTTGGCCATACTGAAGAGGCAAGGAAGTCAAGGAATTACAATTGTAAGTTTGCAAAGGAAATTCATATTTGACATTTAGGTTATATCTATATTGACTGAATTGACAGACAAAACGCTCCAAACTGGCAGCGAAGGACTTTCAAAGTGCCGAATTTCACCAAGACACCTGGAATCGCTGCCTTATGTTAAGGTTTGTTTCGGCTCATATTCCATGGAACGCTATATCAAACCTGGAGCTCTGATGATCATATAATGCATTACAAAAAAAGCTAGTGCTACCATCCGCCAGCACCCTTAGCAACATTTGCCGGAGGGAATACACACTGACAGTGGATACAATTAAGAAGCAATTTCCATCAAGAAATCAAGTTAGTTTAGCATTAGACAGGTGGACATCAATGAACAAATTAGCCATAACGTTGGTCATTGCTTACTATATGGATCAAAATTGGGCATTGCGAGAAGTGAAACTCGCATTCGATGAGGTTGATAGCCGATCATTTTCCTATTTCCAAACCTAAATACGGATGATAGGTCAAGAATCAACATACTGGGGCAAGGCTACCCATACATTTCAAGGAAGTTCTGCATCGATTGGGGGTTACTGATGGCCATTTACTTGGAATTACAACTGATAACACTTCCTCAAATTACTCCATGACTCGCGAATCACAATCAACCCTTGAGGCCTCTGGAATCGAGTGGCCTGCATTGAGAAACCGCATACCATGCATGGAGCATGTCATTCAGCTTGCGTTAGGTGCATTCCTGAGAAGTCTGGGTGTAAAAGGCCGCACCAAGTCTTGGGAAGCCCATGAGCGCGATCAGCAATTTGGAGAGAATCAAAGCATAAACATTGGGAAGAGTCAAAGGCTTCGTAAAGAGGGCAATGCTAGAATCAACACAGTGTCGGCTATGAGACCAGCTTTAGCAAAGATAATTGAGAAAGTACGTATTGCAAGATATTTTGGAAGTCCTGAAACTGACCTTCATATAGCAGTGATTGCTTGGTGTAGTGATTATACTGACACCTGGTCGTCGAAACGAGTTCATTGACTATCAACAAGCCAAAGTACAAATTGCAGTACTACCTATTATGGATGTGAAAACACAGTGCAGTCCAACACTGGAGATGCTTGAGCGAGCCTACTGATTATGAGAATTCACCCGGGAGTGGCTCAAAAATCCGAAATACAGTTATTACCAGCCACTCTTCACAACACAGGATGAATGGACCATTGTCAAGTACATCATCTAAGTTTTAAGGCCATTCCAGTACTGGACCCTCTGGATGTCAAACAGGGATATGGTTACTCTGCATCACGTCATCACTTTGTACAATGACATGTTCCATCATATGGACGGTGTTATGCTAGCTTTAGCTAGGAAGAAGACTCAATGGACAGAAGACTTATAGTTCGCCATGAAGGTTGCACGACAGATGATGTCCAAATATCCTACTGAAGTTACACCAATGGCGGGTATGCTTCTTATTTCAGCACTTGTTCTTGATCATTTCCAGATATTGCAATCGTTTAGGAAGTGGGACAAGGGAATGGATTTTAATCCTGAGGACGAGACTTCCTATACTACCCAATACCAAGAGGCATTTCTGAAGTATGTGCAGAATGAATATTGTGCCAAAGAGACACGTTTACCTATCATTAAACCCGAAAGCATACCGAGCAACAATCTCCGTTCATTCGCAATGGCTTCTAGATCTGGTCAAGCATCTTAAGATCCATATGATTTGTCCAGCGATGTTGAACAATACTTAAGGCCTAAAAGTGTGCCTGAAATGACAGATTGATGAAGCGATCACGCAGCAAACTTATCGACAGCCCCAAGGCTCTATTTGAATTCGCTGTCTGAATTATCTCAGAACTGGAGGCAAATTAATCCGAATCTTAATGATAACCACTGTGATCCTGTGGAGATCAGCAGTACATTATGGATACTGGATATCACTGAATGGTGGCACCAACAAGAGGAAATGCACTCAAAGTACGCCGATCTCTCTAATGTGGCATGCGATATATCATCTAGCATACGACATGGTGTTGGAGTGAAGGCTAATTGTTCCCTTGGCCAAGACGTTATCGGCTGGAGGCAGTCAAAAACCACACACAAGACACACCACGAAAAAGTCATAGTAAGGCAGTTTTCTTGGTCCAACACTGCGATATTGGCAGGCAATGAAACACCATTAGATACGACAAATACTGAAAATGACTTGGAAATGAAGAGTGAGGCAGAGGAAAAAAAGTTGCACAGAATGGCCAAGGTCCATGACTTTTTGGAGATGTGGCAGGGCAGCCAGAACCTATGTGCTACACAGAAGGAATTTCACTGTCAAAACAAGCAAATGACAGCCGTAGGATACATTTCAGATGCTCGAGAGATGGTCAATCCATCCTGGTCAAACTTTCAACCCGTCAGTGCGGCTGCATTTAAATTGTCGGAAAGATCACCTTTGCCACCAGCTGTCAGCAAACATCCTCCCTGGAGGACGAACTCCTGTACTAAATGTCTGCGGAATCAAAATAATCGACCGCCATTCAGCCCAAAGTGATGAGGACTGTGTACCTGAAAGCATTTCAGACACCAAAAATTGGCTTGACTGGGATGGTGACTTGGATGATCCAAATGACAGAGAAGACGACTGGGAGGCAGATACTGATTCTGAAATAGAGCTAGACAATGGCATTGAGGATCCTGAAAGCCCAGAGCAGCGGGATGTTAGTGCTGCATAGAATGTTCCCGGATGGATTTGGCCAACACGGAGGTCAAAGAACATGGCTGCAAAGATGTTGATGATGGCCAATACAATGGAAATGAGGAGGAATAAGGGGAACAAGAGAAAGTAGGACAGAATGTGTCAATGTCAGGTTCTGATGTTGTTTGACCGAGAATAGCATGTAGAGAAATATTATGGGAGAATATTGAGCAGTCAAATGCGAATATTGGTTAATACACAGAAATACAGCAGGCAAAATGAATCATTTGGCAAGATGTATAGATTTCAATAGAATGAGAGCGACCAGTGCAAGTATATTACTGGGCTCGACTTTGCCAAAGGGCCAAGTCTCAATCAGTCAGAAAGGCAACCAATAAGTTCAAATAATTATGAATGCAATTATCAATGGCAGCAGATATGGAATGGACAATACATTAAAATGAGCATCAATGGAGCATCAACGATTTTTGGCTTTGCATGTTGGGTAACTTCAGTGGCGATTGGTTGCAAACCTCGATAAATGAGGTATTGGCTGCCGTCAGGACAATAACAATAACAACACGCTCTGTGCCCCATGCTGAAACAGCGCATCAACACAGCATCAACAATTTTTGGTCATGTAAGTAAGGTAATTGACAAGTGATTTGGTCGCTGTTATGCATAACCAATGTCTTGGCAGCCTTTATAGGCAAAGGAGAAAGCAACACAGTCACTGCCGCATTCTGAAAATGAGCATCAACAGAGCGTCAACAATTTTTAGCTTTGCATCATGGGTAACCTTAGTATTAGCAACAGGTCCAGGTAACCTGCCAGCAGTCAGGGTTTGGACCACAAAAACAGATTGGTTCGGTTCTGGAACCGAGCAAAAACCAGACCCGGTGCCTCTTGGTGGGCCAAACACAGACCCGTACCCGTCATCCTATGGGTTTTGTCAGATTTGGCTAGTCCTGTCGGTTCCAATCTTCAGTTCTGTGTTTCGGGTTTTATTATTTATGGTCACATTCACATATGCTACTGCTAATTGCAAAATATTGACATTAGTTTGTTGCTGTCTTTTTTTGATGTATTGACCACCTTAATGATCAAAACAATCAGAGGCACACGCCATACCCCATCCTGAAAATGAGCGTCTATGGAGCGTCAACGATTGTTGGTCGTGTATCTTGGGTAATCTGGGGGGTGATAAGTTGCAGACAGTCATAAACGAAGGATTGGGTGCCATTATAGGAAAAAGAGAAAGCGAAACGCTCCCTGCCCAATCTTGAAAATGATTGTCAATGGAGCGTCAACGAATGTTGGCCTGGCATCATGGTAAATCACAGCGTGATGTGGCCATTATTGTTTATATACATCGTTATGACTGTTTTTGTACGCTAAAAGGCTCAAGAACACTTAGTGGTAGCTCAGTAAATCAAATAAGTTGTTACTGTCCCAGAGGCTGTTGCAGGGATATCACATGTTTATCTGCCTATAATGGCTGCCATGTCCTTGTTTATGAATGCTTGTGATCAAGCACCACTCAGATTACTGAAGATGCAAGACGAAAAATCGTTGACACTCCATTGCCGCTCATTTTTATGTTGGGGCAGGGAGGGTATCGCTATCTGTTTTTCTTATAAAGGCAGCCAATAATTTTTTTATAACAGTCTGCAACCTATTGCCTGTCAGCTTACCCAGGATGGAAGACAAAACATCGTTGACACTCGGTTGACACTCATTTTCACAATAGGGTAGGGAGCATTTCGCTATAATTTTCACCTATAAAGGCGGCCAATACTTCGATTATATATCACCATGACCAAATCGATTTTTAATTACTCGACTTACACGACCTCAAATTGTTCACGCTCCATTGACACTCATTTTGCCATGGGCGTATTTGAAATATGCAATCATTTGATTCAGCACAGTATATCATTCACATCGTTATGGCAGCCTTTCTAGCATTTTCATTTACTGTCTCCTTAGTCACTACATTGTTCTTTAATAATACATATAAATATATCCTTTAAAATATACTTTACAGTGTCTGCTAATTGTAGATAATACTAAACTCAAACATCCTATTCGTGTTGATCAATGCTCATCCTCACGTGCAGGTTCGCTCAATAGGCTGCTCTCATCTCCACAATGGATGTTAGCTGCATTCCCACACAGCAGATAGTGTACTAACCAGTGGATGTTCTTTCTTCAGTCAACATATCTGGATTAAAATCTTTATCATGCTGGCCATCCTGGGCATATGCATCAAGATTAAAAAATTGAGTGCTGGGGAGATGTGTATGTAAATACACAAAACAAGGTGGCAAATTGCCGATTTGGGAATGGTGAGCTCCCTCATTGTCACCAGGTGGAGCAGGTGGCATTGCGGGCAGCGGTGGCGTCTGTTCTGGTGTCGGCTGTCTGTGTCAGTCGGGTGGAGGTGCATGAGTTTGTCTGCGCCTCTGGCCGTTCTCCATATTCCTTGCAGCACCATTTTGACAACGAAGGCATCTGTCTGTCTGGTTTTGATGAAGCATAGCCACGTGTCTTTCTATGGCAGCCTTCACCTTTCTGTGCCGAGGAAACTCAACTCCCCGCTGCTTCTCTTCTCAAACTTCGGCGCTAGGTTTCTTGATCAGATATTGTGTTTCCTCTATTGTGGCGTGCGAAAAACCTCCTGTGGCCATTTTGGCCATATTCAACGCAAGGCACATGTCGGACTGTTCCAGCTGTACCCGACCTCCTTGCCTTGCCATAGTAGCAGACATGTTGAAAACCTACAAGAAATTAGTTGCTGCTTCTAACAATGAAATTTGGCTATTACCTCAACCATATATACTCCTGTAGCCTCCTCTAAGGTGATAAAAGCCTGTTTTGTCCACTCTTGGGGATGCTCATCACGAAATTTGTCTGCGAAAACCCCAGAGCTGACGACATCATGATGTTCGATTTCGTGGACTGTGCAGACAAATACCTTGGTCAACCTTACAGGTTTTCCATTACCGCCAGCAATGAATTGGTCACCTAGCTCTCTGCATATACCTGCTGTATGTTATACGGTTAGTTGATGGCTGTTTACCTCGATCTGGTTATACTCAAATCCAATTGCATGCTGCTTTTTATTCTTGCTGGTTGCGGGCTTACAAAGGATTTTTAAATGTGCATCCTGGGTCATATTTTCAGTGGCTGCATTGGCAGTGTTGCGGTGGACTAACTGGTGTCTGCATTGTTGCTGTGTGCCACCTAGTGATGCATTGAATGAAGCGCCCATTGATCTGCTCGATTCGGATCCGCTATCACCTGGCTGAGGTGTTTGTGTAGCCATGATTTGCTGCTGTGGAATAGGAGAGGAAGATGATAACGAAAAGAAGTGGGAAGTCCTGAGGAATGCATAGTTTGCTTCAAGTCAGAATGCAATAAGTAACAGCCAACTTGCACATTCTACTCAAGATCAATCCTGCTGTGTATAGCTGCATGTTGCAGGGGTATCCCAGCGTCCCGCTATTTGCAGTAAGTCAGTCCGATGTTGTTTGTTCGTTTACAGCGATACAAAGTGGTGTAAGACTGCCGAAATCTCATGATTGTCAGATATATACAGATAATTCTTCAAGGGGAAGGATGTCTGGTGATATTTGTCTCAAAATATCCCCAGGATATTACATGAAACTGACGCTAACAATCAAGTCATGTTGTACAGTATGCCTAACTATTCCCATTTCAGTGACAGTCAAAATGCAGATTTTACTGTGTAAAAGTTGATCAAATGTACCAACCTTGACATAAAAGAGCCAGCTTGCCTCCATATCGTCCATATCTTGCATGTCTAACATCTTGCCCAACAACAAATTCAACACAAACTACAATGGTCAATGCTCTGAAAAAGAACTTTTGGCCACTTCTGGCAGGCAAATACGGCAAATTGAGAAAGCGTTCGACCCGATGATGGTTACTATCGGAGACAGGCTGAGCGATCTTGCAAGTTCCAACGATGAGAAGGATGGGGAAGATGAGGATGATGAAGATACAGAGCTGGGCAAGCTGAGTGGAAATGACGAACCCAGCTGGGTGAGTGGCACAATCTCCAAAAGGGTACTGCACCACATGAAGAGGTTTCGACAGAAGCAGATGAAGCTTGACGAATTGACACAACCGGGATGTGGGGACGCAGCCAACAACTTCCGTGAAAGAGATACGAAGTACGGCACAACCGAATTGAGGGTTCTGGCAGTTGTTAAACCGCAAACAGGTGATGGTGCAGCCGCACAAGTACCCATAACTTTGGAGAGCTTATGGAGTGTTTTGATATCGTCCTCGGAATATCGCAAATGCCGCAAGGGACTTCCCAACCAGGAAGTAGTCAAATGAGGCTAAGTTCAGGGAAGCCACAGTCAAACAAGGGCGTGGCATGTCTTCCACCTGATGCGGAGCCCGATTCATCATCTATTCAGACAGTGAAGCCTGTTGAACCCGAAATCTTTTACCCAGGCATATTGCCTCCCCAGCTAATCACCATATAGAAATCAAATTCGGACAAAGAGATGGTGCCGGCTCCTGCATTGCCGGAATAATAGAGAGGCAAATTGTTAGTTTTGACATCATATCTCGATGAAACGCAATTCATGTACCAATTTTGCTATGTGTCAGTGTTTTCTTGATTTCAGTGACAAAATTGTGAGACACAATTATTTGTCTGTGTATTTGTAAGGGTCGTACGGACCATGCGAAGTTCTAGAATCCAAATCAGGGTGTAAGACAACCAATCAACTCGATATCTGTTTGCCAATTACTGTTAAGTGAGAAAGCAAGTTCTAAATTAATGACAAAATTTACGAACAAATTTTAAGTGAGTGATGTCATATGTGTAATAGAAGGGGTGCTCAGTGCTCAATACGAATCTGTCTGAATGACGACCATCATGCTGCATTCATCCATGCATCCAACTGGATAACTCTCCGCACAGACCTGGTGCACATGCTTGAGATATTCAAAATTGCTTATGGTACATCATGGAAATCAGGGAGAAAGAGCTGGATGAGGAAAGGTGAGGAAGTCGGGCTAAATTAATTGAAAACTAGTGAAACGATCTACATGCCGTAAATTGCCGGCTGGAAGTGTGGGAATGTGACATGGCCATGTTATCCATCACTCAGATAATGTTGATAGTGGTTGATCAGAAATTCAACTGCCACAAAGCTTCTTGATGCAAATGAGAATACATAGAAATGCTATATTGGTTGTCAATAATGAATCTACCATTCGTTGCATACAATTATTGAAAGTACAATGACTTTATCGATGACTTCAATGTGAGCGTCAATGGAGCGTCCACGATTTTTAGTCCTACACTTTTGGCAATGAAAGGGCTGCATTGTCACATCCTTCCAAAGCAAATGTATTGGTCGGCTGTATAGATAAAACGGCAAGCAACACGCTCATTGCCCCGTCCTAAAAGTGAGCGTCAATGCAGTGTCAACAATTTTCACCCTTGCATCTTGGACAATCCAAGGGTTGCACGATGATATTAACCCATAATCGAACTATTGGCCGCCTTTCTAGGCAAAAATACTTCTCACAGCATCGCTACTATGTCCTAAAAATGAGTGTCAACGATTTTTGGTCTTGCAACTTGCATAATCCAAGGGCTGAGCATTGACATTAACCCATAATCAAAGTATTGGCCGCCTTGATGGGCGAAAATGCTAGTAACAATTCCGCTACCACCTCCTAAAAATAAGTTTCAGCCGAGTGGGAACAGTTTTTGTGGGGCTCAGTAAGCTCCACAGCAACAGAATGCCTTGCGTCTTTCCTAAATCGAGTTTCTAACTGTCAGTCTTTTCAATAAGTCCTTGTATACAACTTCACAACTATGCATGCAATGTCTCACAGGTCTTACTTTTGTCTTGTGTATAGCTCCAGAGTCAATATTTCAGAACCAGCATTCTACTTAACAATAATTTAACATTTGACAGTCTCTCAACTGGAATTATACAGCTTTCAAATTCCTACCACCATGTCGGATTCCCAATCTTTAAATACTTCATTGCTAGATGTTATGATATCATCCAAAAATGGCTGTGTCTTTATTCGTGATTTGTGCGACCTTACTTTACAAATCATATTTGATGCTTGGTGGGCTTCTATGAATGTAGGCTCAAAGCGTCCTATTTCTTGGAATAACTCTAGACATGCACCTTCATGGCGTTTCTATTTGTATTGCGGAATTGAGGAGACCAGCAGCCCTGGCATCATATATATCGTTTGTCATCAAGTTCTTCGCCATCCATCAGAACATGGAACCAGCTTAATGGGGAAACACTTGTTGGCAAAAGCGCGCATTGCAAAGTTAAACAAATGAACAGAGTCGGAAGTTTCTGAATTGCCAAGTACAACTGATGATGAAACAGCTTTGGCCATACTGAAGAGACACGGCAGTAGAGCAATTACAATTGTAAATTTGCAAAAGAAATTCATATTTGACAGTTAGATCTCATCTATATTAATACAATTGACAGACAAAATGCTCCAAACTGGCAGCAAAGAACTTCCTAACAGCCGAATTTCACTAAGACACCTGGAATCACTACCTCATATTAGGATTTGTTTCGGCTCATATTCCATGGAATGCTATATCAAACCTAGAGCTATGGCGGTCATATGATGCATTACGCAGCAAGCTAGTGCTTCCGTCTACCAGCACCCTTAGCAACATTCGCTGCAGGGAATATTCGCTGACAGTGGATGCAATTTAGAAGCAATTGCCGTCAACAAATAAAGTTAGCTTAGCTTTGGACAGGTGGACATCAATGAACAAATTAGCCATAATGTCAGTGATAGTGTACTATATGGATCGAAATTGGGCATTAGGAGAAGTACAACTCGCTTTCGATGAGGTTGGTAGCCACTTCTTTTTCTATTTCAAAAGCTAATTAAGCATAATAGGTCAAGAGTCAACATACTAGAGTAATGCTAGCCACACATTGGAGAGAAGTTCTTGATGGATTTGAGCGTACCAACGGCCGAGTACTTGGAATCACGACTGATAATGCTTCTTCAAATTACTCGATAACTCGAGAACTACAATCAACCCTTGAGGGCTCTGGAATCGACTTGCCTGCAATGAGAAGCCACATACCATGCATGGCGCACGTCCTTCAGCTTGCTTTGGGTGCGTTCATTAGCAGTCTTGGTGTAAAATGCCACACCAAGTCTTGGGAAGCGCAGGAGCACAATTAGCAATTTGGAGAGAATGAAAGCACAGACATTGGGAAGAGTCAGAGACTGTGAAAAGAAGGCAATGTTAGAATCAACAAGGTGTCGGCCATGGGACCAGGTTTAGCATAGATAATGGAGAAAGTACGTATTTCAAGATATTTTGGAAGTCCTGAAACTGACCTTCATATAGCAGAGAATGCTTGGTGTATTGATTACACTGACACCTGGTTGTCAAAATGAGTTGATTGACTGTCAAAAAGCCCAAGTACAAATCTCTGTACTACCTATTATGGATGTGAAAGCACAGTGGAATTCGACATCGGAGTTGCTTGAGCGAGCCTACCAATTCCAAGAATTCACCCACACATGTCTCAAGAATCGAAAATACAGTGATTACCGGCCACTCTTCACAACGCAGGATGAATGGACCATGGTCAAATACATCATGGAAATTTTGAGGTCACTCAGATACTGGGCCCTGTGGATGTCGAAAAGGCATACTGTTACTCTGCATCACCTCGTCGCTGTCTACAATGACATGTTCGATCATATGGACAGTGTTATGCAAGCTTTAGCTGAGAAGAAGACTAAATGGAAGGATGACTTCTACTTCGCCAAGAAGTTTGCGCCACAGAAGGTGTCCAAATATTATGCTGAAGTAACTCCAACGACCGGTATGCTTCTGATTTCAGCACATATCCTCAATCCTTTCCGGAAGTTGCGATCATTTAGGAAGTGGGACAAGGCAATGGATATTAATCCTGAGGACGAGACTTCTTATACTACCCAATACCTGGAGGCATTTCTGAAGTATGTGGAGAAGAAATACTGTGCCAACCATCGACCAATGTCCGTCATTAAACCCAAAAATATCCCAGGCAGCAATCTCTTCCCCTCTGCAAAGGCTTCTGGATTTGGTCAATAGTCTTTTGATTCATATCATTTGTCCAGCGATGATGAAGAATCCTTAACACCTAGAAGTGTGGCTGGAATGACACCCGGATGAAGCAATCGTGCAGCACACTTATTGAGAGCCCCAAGGCTCTATTTGAATTCACCGCCTTAAGCACCAAAGAACTGGGGGCAAGTTAATCCCAATCTTAATGATTACCACTCTGACCATATGGAGATTAGCAGTACATTTTGGTTACCAGATATCACCAACTAGTGGCGTCAACAATAGAAAACGCACTCAAAGTATGCCAATCTCTCAAATGTGGCACGCGACATATTCTCTTGTTACGGGGGTTCTTAATCCCAATAATCAATACAACATTTATTAAATTAAGTACAACCGCCTATCTAAGAAAACTCTTTCTTTCCTCGTCTTATCCTAAGACTCAACCTCTTGCACCTGCGACGCAAGAGCTACCAATCTGTAACGGTACCAAAGACTGTCTCCTCAATAAATATAAACAGCGTCTTGTCGCTGTACAACTAATCCTCAGAAAACTCCTCGAAGGGTAACAAACCGGTGCGAAGATATCTCAACACCAGGTAGTCGATATTCTCGAGTTCGCAAAAGCGATATACCACTCGAAAGGTGTGAGTTAAACGCTGCTCTTCCAAACTGTAGAGAAGGTTGCCGAATAATTCGACAACTTGTTGCAGTGCGTACTCGGATTGTGTGTATCTGTGTCCAGGCATAAAATGCGTAGTCACGAGTGGATAATAGGTCTTGGGAGGAAATTTTGAATAGTTTAATAGATAGAAATCTTAATAACATTTTAAGGTCTTCTTCGGTGTTCTGAATGTTTGACTTGTGGATGCTGTCTTCCTTCTCTCAATCAACGAACAACACCTTCTCATATATAGACGTCTTCGTGGGTCTGCGAGCCCGTACTTCGACGCTATTACTACAAGTATCCTGATAGCGTTATCGCAGTCACGTCTTAGTATGCGCCCGGTGATATGTGCCACGCTTCCCAGTTGGTTATCGTGTTCATGCAATTGTCACGGCGCAAGAAGGTACGAAGGTACTTGGGAAATATAGAAGAAAGATACGGAAGGTGTGGAAGGAATTGTGTTACGGAAAGGCGGAGACGTTGGAAGACGCGGAGGAAGCGGTGAGATGGTGGCGGTATAATTTAGTATAGATAAAGAAGTGAGCTGAGGTGTTGCGACGTCAGGA
>Ga0307512_10001623_pt1 | contig 31204 bp, 25 predicted proteins | sample 14_EM_MG_FD_200267 | JGI IMG/M metagenome (GOLD analysis project Ga0307512, IMG submission 200267) | Populus trichocarpa ectomycorrhiza microbial communities from riparian zone in the Pacific Northwest, United States - 14_EM | ecosystem: Host-associated > Plants > Roots > Unclassified | place... | reverse complement strand
CTTGGGGTAGGCCGCGGATGGGCTGGCCGGGTCGGGGTAGTTCGGCAGGCTGCCGCCTCGCCCGTTCGGCTTGGGGTAGGCAGCGGATGGGCTGCCGCCTCGCCCGGCCGGGTCGGGATAGCTCGGCAGGCTGCCGCCTCGCGTGCTCGGCTTGGGGTAGGCCGCGGATGGGCTGGCGCCTCGCCCGCTCGGGTCGGGATAGCCCGGGGGCGGGCCACTCTCCCGGACCGGCGGCTCCGCGTAGCTGTGCCAGGTGCCTGTCTCGGGCGCCGCGTAATCGCGGGCCGGCTTTTGACTCCAGGTCGGTTCCGCGTAGCTGTGCCGGGTGCCGGTCCCCGGATACTCGCCGGACCCGATTTGGCCCCGGGCCGGCTCGGGATAGCTGCGCCGGATTCCGGTCGCGAGATGATCCGCGGCTCCGCCCAGGGCTGGCTCGGGGTAGCCGCGGCGCGGCGCGGCTCCGCCCCGGATCGGGTCTGGCCCGCGGTGCGTCGGGCGAGCTCCGCCGCGGGTCTGTTCCGGATAGCCGCGGCCGGGGTCGGTTGGTTCGAGGTAGCCGGTGGTTGGGTCGATCGGTTCGAGGTAGCCGATGGTTGGGTCGATTGGCTCGAGGTAGCCGCTGGTCGGGTCGGTCCCGCCGGGAGGTAGCTCTGCGTAGCCGTAACCGGGCTCGGGGTAGCCGCGGCGCCGATCCGGGCCCGCGCTTGTCGCGCGGCGACCGCTCTCGTCAGCCGAGTGCCGTCCCATGGACTCTTCGCCCTCCACCCAAGTCTCGGCGGCCGGCTTAAGCCTGGCCGCCTGGTCGGCGCGGCGCTGGCGGTGGGGAACCGGCGGAGTGTCCCGCGACTGCGGCGGTGTATCCGCCCAGCTGCGCGCCCCCGGCTCCCGCGGCGGTGCCGCCGGCCGTATTTCCGCCGACCGTGTTTCGGCCGACCGTGGTGCCGCCGACCTTGTCTCGGCCGGGGGCACGGACGTCGGTCGCGGATCCGCCGACCTTGTCTCCGTCTGCCATCTCCGCTGAGACCGTGCCAGCGCAGACGGTACCCCTCCCGGACGCGCACCTCCAGTGCGGGCGCCGGTGGAACGGGCCACCGTGGCCGGTGGGAGCGCCAGGCGCTCGCTCGGGTCGGCCGGTGCGTCGCCGATCCGCCAGCGCCGGATGTACTCGGCCGTCGCCGCCCGCATCGCCCGCTGGGCCCCGCGCAGCGAGTGCCGATCGGCGTCGCCGTGAATCGGTGGATACCCGACGCTGGCCACCTCGACGACCCGCAGTCCCTTGGCGGCCATCCGGATGTTGATCAAGGGCTCGATCTCGGGGCCGTCGCCCCATAGGCGTTCGTTTCGGCGTAGGCCCGACATGTCCGGGGAGGGCAGGTCGAGCGTCGGGAGCAGGGTGCGCCAGTAGGCGTTGTAGCCGTACCCCAGGTCGGTGAAGCGGGTGCCGAAGAACAGGTTCACGACCTGGCTGAACATGCGGTTGCCCAGCCGGTCGAGGCGCCGGCCGTCCAGCTGGCCGCCGCCCTCGCGGAACCGGGAGCCGTGCGCGACCTCGGCGCCGGACAGCAGGGCGTCGACGAAGCGGGGCAACTCGCCCGGGTCGGTGGAACCGTCGGCGTTGAGGGTGACCACGATGTCGCCCTGGCTGACCGCGAAGCCGCAGGCGAGCGCGTTGCCCTTGCCGTGGCGGGTCTGGCGCACGATGACCGCGTCCGGCCGGACCTCGCGGGCGACCGCGATCGTGTCGTCGGTCGAGCCGCCGTCCACGACGATCACCTCATGGACCGGCGGCAGGCCCTCGAGGACCAGCGGAAGGTTGTGCTCCTCGTTCAACGCGGGTATGACGACGCTCACCGTCGGTGACGGTGGGTCGCCACTCGTGGCCCGGCGGGGCGGCGAGGGAGGCATGGCGGTGGCTCCTCGACGATCAACAGTCTGGCGGGACTGAGGTGCCGGCCGGGGAGACGGCCGGTGCCGGCCCCAAACTTACCAACTGATTACCGAGAGTCAATTCGTCGAAACGGTGACTGCTCGGCGCCAACCGGCCAACCCGCATGTGTCCTGCTGATAGGCGTATTAACCGGTTTAGTTGGCGGCAATTTGGGGGGTAAGGATGATTACGGATAGTGATATAGAGTCGGGGTAATATGGACAAGATCGGGGATTTCGGACATCGGGCGGAGCCGCAATGAGCGAAACGCGAGAATACCTCGTCACATGATCATTAGTCGAGGGTTCTTGCTGCGATCACTACCGTACGTGTTGTTGACGATGCGTTACGTCTGCCTTGGGTCGGCCCGCGGAGCCGTCGGCACGGCGATAGGGTCGAGATAGAGCAAGCGCGCTAGACCCCCCTGCCGGGTCCGGCCCGTCGCTTGCCTGCCCATTCGGAAGGAACCCGCAGTGAAACTTGGCCTGCACATCTCCGACTTCACCTGGCCCGACGGAGCCCCGCGGCTCGGGGCCACGCTCGCCGACATCGCCTCGACGGCCGACGAGGCCGGCTTCGAGCGGATCAGCGTCATGGACCACCTGTGGCAGATCGGCGTCATCGGCCCGCCCGAGCAGGAGATGCTCGAGGCGTACACCGCCCTTGGCTTCCTGGCCGCGCACACCAAGACGGCCAAGCTGCTCACCCTGGTGACCGGCGTCGTCTACCGCGACCCGGGCCTGCTTGCGAAGGCGGTCACCACGCTCGACGTGCTCTCCGGCGGTCGCGCGATCCTGGGCATCGGCGCCGCGTGGAACGAGGAGGAATCGAGGGGTCTCGGCCTGCTCTTCCCGCCGACCGCGGAGCGGTTCGAGCGCCTTGAGGAGGCGCTGCAGATCTGCCTGCAGATGTTCAACGGCGACGAGACACCGTACGAGGGCAAGTACTACACGCTCGCCCGGCTGCTCAACTCGCCGCTGCCGTTGAGCCGGCCACGCCCGCCGATCCTGATCGGTGGTGGCGGCGAGAAGAAGACACTGCTGCTCGTCGCCAAGTACGCCGACGCCTGCAATCTCTTCCCCGGCCCCGACGTCCAGCACAAGCTCGACGTGTTGAAGCAGCACTGCGAGACGGTCGGCCGCGACTACGACCAGATCGAGAAGACGGTGCTGTTCAACTTCGACCTCGGCGAGAAGGGCGAGCGGGTCGGCGAGATCATCGAGGGCCTGCGCCGACTTGCGGGCCTGGGCTTCACGGTCGCGCACGGCGGCATCCGGCACGCGTGGGACACCAGCCAGTTCGAGTACTTCAAGAACGAGATCGTGCCCGCCGCGGAGCAGATGTGACCGAGATCCTGGCCGTCATCTTCGACCTGGACGGCGTGATCATCGACACCGAGGAAGTCTGGGAGGAGGTGCGCCGGGATTACGTCGCCGAGCATGGCAGGCGGTTCTTGCCCGACAGTCAGACCCGGATGATGGGCATGAGCACCGGCGAATGGTCCACCCATCTGAGCCAGGAAGTGGGCGTTCCGCGTACGCCGGCGGAAGTTGCCTCGGAGGTCTTGGGCCGGATGGCCGAGCGGTATCGCGCAGCCTTGCCGTTGATCCCCGGGTCGGTCGACGCCGTCCGGCGGATGGCCGCCCGGTATCCGCTCGCCCTGGCCAGTTCCTCCGCTCGGATCCTGATCGACCAGGTCCTCGAGACCGCGGGGCTGACCGATGCGTTCCGGGTCACGCTCTCCACCGAGGAGGTGCCGCACGGCAAGCCGGCACCGGATGTCTACCTGGCGGCGGCGGCCCGGCTCGGCTATCCGCCCGAGCTGTGCGCCGCGGTCGAGGATTCCAGCAACGGCCTGCGCTCGGCGGCCGCAGCCGGGCTGGCCGTGATCGCGGTGCCCCACGGCGTCTACCCGGCGGCGCCGGACGCGCTCGAGAAGGCAAGCCTGGTCATCGACGACCTGGCCGAGCTGACGGTGACAGCGATCGAGAAGCTCCGCTGAGACGGCCGTGACCGGCTTCGACGGGTGGCCGTCAAAGCCGGTCACGGCCGGTCGGCGCTGGCGGCTTGCTCGTAATCGGGCATCCGGATGGCGACCGCTCGCAACAATCGTCCGGATGCCGCCGGCACGCGCCGCGCCACTGGACCCGGGAGGTGCCATGGTCGGGGACACCGGCTGGGGTTGGGTACTGCCGGTCGGCATGGTGCTGGCCTGGATCGCGCTACTGATCTGGCGGCGCCGCGTCCGACCACTCTTCTTCGTGACGACCTTCGTGCTGGTGGTGGGCGCCGTGGCGCTTGGCTTCGGCGCTATCGCCGCCGCCCCCGACACGCCGTCCAACGAGGCGGGCATCCCGCTGGCGGGCATTCCGAACTTCACGTTCGTAGCCTTCGACAACGCGCTGGCGGGTTTCGGTTGCTGGCTCGGACTGCTGGTCCTGACTGCGGTCTGGACGCTGATTCGGGCCATTGTCCGCCGCACCGCCGGGGCCGGCAGCGTCCAGGATCAGACGTCGAACTCACCCAGATGATTCTGGGTGGCGATGCCGGAAGCGGTCTCCGTCGGGCGTGGACTCAGCAGCCGATCCTCGCGGCTCGGCTCTTAGGATGATGCGCCGCGCACACGCCGAATCCTGTTACGGCCGGTCGGCGCTGGCGGCTTGCTCGTAGTCGGGCAGGTCGATGCCGCTGCTGCGGTCTGCCGCGATCTTGAAGGTCATCGTCATGAACAGCTTGCGGTTCATCGCCCAGTCCCGGGCGCGCAGGCCGAACGCCGTCCGGGGCGCCAGGAACCTGCCCGTGGTCTCCCCGCCCTGCTGCGCGGCGCGGGCGAAACCCGCGACCAGCCTTTCGTAGCGGGCGAACGCCACCGTGTGGTCGCCGCCGGCGGCGGCTAGCTCGCCGGCCAGCGCGTACGCCTCGACGACCGCCGTGCTGCTGCCCATGCCGCCGATCGTGGCGCCGCAGGCCGCATCGCCGACCAGCGCGATCCGGCCCTTCGCCCAGACCGGCGTGCGCACCTTGCAGATCTGGTCGAAGTACAGCTCGGGCGCGGTGTCGAGGGCGGCGAGCAGGCGCGGCACCTCCCAGCCCAGGCCGCCGAAGACGTCCCGCAGGATCCGGCGCTGCTGCTCGACATCGTGCCGGTCGTAGTCGAGCCGCGGCGAGGCGAAGGCGACGAGCGTCCCGGCCCGGCTCGGGTCGCGATGGTCCCCGCCGACGCTGACCAGCTTGCCGGGCACGTTGCAGCCGATCATGTCGCGGCCCAGGCCGAGGTCGTTCGGCACCGCCCAGCCGGCCACGTAGTAGCCCAGGTGCTCGACGAACTGTGCCTCCGGGCCAAACGTCAGCCGGCGCACGTTGGAGTGCACCCCGTCCGCCCCGATGACCAGGTCGAACCTCCGCCGGGTGCCGCCGGCGAAGGTGACCTCGACGCCGTCCGGGGTGTCGGCGAGCGCAGCGATGCTGTCGCCGAACAGGTACTCGGTGGTGTCGGCGGCGGCCGCGCACAGGATCCGGGACAGGTCGCCGCGCAGGGTCTCGAGGTCGCCGCCCGCGAACTCGGTCGGCATCTCCATCCGGTACCGGCCTTGCTCGTCGACGAAGCGCATCGCCGTGCCGCCGGTCTGCACCGCGCGCAACGCGTCCAGCACGCCCATTTTGCGCAGCAGGCCGAGGTGCAGCGGGCCGCGGAAATCGACGGCGTTGCCGCCGGTGCGCGGGGTCGGCGCGATCTCCACCACGGTCGGGCGGAAGCCGTAGCGGCCGAGCCAGTAGGCCAGCGCCGGGCCGGCGATGCTCGCGCCGGAGATGAGGACTGTCGTCATGACCGCTCCAAACTGTGTCTCTGGGAATCTGTGTCCATCGGAATCAGTTATTTCTGTGTACGGTAGAAGCAGTTGTTGGCGTAGCGCAAGGGGCTTTCCGATGACGGTCGACTTTCTCTGGGGCGAGCAGGCCCGCCCGACCCGTGGCCCGAAACCGGCGCTGAGCCTCGACCAGATCGCCGACGCCGCGATCGCCGTCGCCGACACCGACGGCCTGGCAGGCGTCTCCATGCAGCGCGTCGCCGCCGACCTCGGCTACACGAAGATGTCGCTGTACCGCTACCTGCCCGGCAAGGCGGAACTGGTCGCGCTGATGGTCGAGCGGGCGCTCGGCGAGCCGCCCGAGCTGCCGGAGCTGCCGGAGGCGGACTGGCGGGAGTCGCTAGCCCGGTGGACGCGGCAGCTGATGGCCGGCTACCTGCGGCACCCATGGACGCTCGCGGCCACCGTCGGGGCTCGCCCGCTCGGCCCGCGCGAGCTCGGCTGGATGGAGTGCGCCCTGACCGTGCTCGCCGGTACACCGCTGACCGGCGCAGAGCGCCTCGACGCCATGGTGGTGCTGGTCGGGCACGCCCGGATGCTGGCCGAGCAGGCCGCCTCCCGGCATCCCGAGGCGCAGCTGAGCCTGGCGATCGCGGCGGTGATCCAGCGGCACGGCGAGCGCTTCCCCCGGCTGGCCGCCGCTATGGCCGAGGCGGCCGCGGCGGGCGAGCAGGATCAGGCGTTCGACTTCGGGCTGGCCCGCATCCTGGACGGGCTGGAGGCGCTCATCCGCAGTCGCGGCTGAGCGCCTCCTCGAACTGGCTACGGCAGCTGGCGGATCCGCGGGGTCACGGCGCGCGGCGCCGGGGCGGTATCGATCTTGCTACTGGTGGTCGGCGCCGGCGAGAGGACGGCGTTGCCCGCGATCGGGAGCGACAAAGCGCTGCGGGACAGGTCGACCTGGACCGTCGCGCCGGTGTTCACGCCCGAGGTGTATTCCTGGTCGCTCTGGGTCAGGACCAGGCCGAGGGTGTGGCCGGCCGGCACGATCACGTCGTACGGGCTGATCGGGACGGTCACCGTGTACCAGCGGTTGGGCTGCAGCGGGGTCACCAGCCGCAGCGAGGTGTGGTGCGCCGCGTCCAGCCAGCCGCGGGTCAGTACGGCGTGGTCGGTCGTCGCCACGTTCTCGGCTACGTCGTAGTAGCAGGCGTCGTCGGCCGTGGTCGACTCGCCGTAACAGGACTGGGTGGTCAGGGTGCGGACGCCCTCGCGCTGGTCGTATTGCACCCGGGCGGCCGTTCCGTAGTCGACCAGGCGCGCGGTCAGCTGGGTCGTCGGCCGGTCGACCTGCACGCGCAGCTTGAGCGATGGGGTGCCGGCGATCCGCAGCGGGGCGGTCAGCGGCCCGTACTGGAAGGCCAGCCGCCCGGGGATCGGCGTCGACGGGTCGGCGACCGCTTGATCCTCGGTCAGCGACTCGTCGGTGTAGGACACGACGCCGGAGCCGAGCGACACCGACGTGGCCCGCGAGGACGGCCAGTCGGGCTGTGCGGTGAAGACGCCCGGCGCGGTTTCGACGGTGGCCCGCGGCTGCTCCATGATCCCGTTGGGCAGCCCCTGCAGCCAGTAGTCGAACCATTGGTGCAGCGTCTCCACCCATTCCGCGCGGCGTACGTCGAACGGGTCGACGTGGCCGGTCTCGTGCAACCAGATCTTGCGCGGCACGTGCTGCGCCGCGAGATCGGCCCACCACTGGCCGAACTGCGGGGTGGTCACGTTCAGATCGTTGACGCCGTGCACGACGAAGACGCTGGCGCGCACCTTGCCGGCGGCCGGCCGGTAATCGCGGGCCTGCCAGAACGCGTTATAGCTGGCCGTGTCGTCGGCGCTGTCCGCGGCTAGCGAGGCCGTCACCGCCGGGCACTGCGCGATCCGGTCGCTGACCACCGACTGCAGGTACGACGGGTAGCCCTCGGCGCGCAGCGTGCCGTTGAACCGCATGTAGTCGTACCAGCTGGAGATCGCCGAGATCGGGACGATCGTGGCCAGCCCTTCGACGCCGGTGGCCGCGACGCCGTTGGCGATCGTGCCGTCCCAGGACTTGCCGATCATGCCGACCTTGCCGGTGGTCCACGAGGCCGCCGAGACCGGTGTGCCGTCGGCCGCGAAGCCGGGGGCGCGCCCGTTCAGCCAGTCGATCGCCGCCTTGGCGCCGGCCACCTCGGCCGGGCCGCCGACGTCCTCGCAGCCGGTCGAGCGGTTGGTGCCGCTGAGGTCGACGGCGGCGAACACGTATCCGCGGGGCACGAAGTAGTTGTCGTAGAACAGCGGCTCCTTGGCGATCACGCCGTTCGCGTCGTACTGCTTGAGCTCGCTCTCGTTGCCCCGGCCACAGCAGGCGAAGTACGGGGAGGCGTCCATGATCACCGGGAATCGGCCGGGCGCGTTCGGCCGGACCAGGTCGACGGCGACGCGGTCGGGCACTCCGTCCTGGTCGGCGTCCGTCGGCGTCTGCACCCAGACGCTCTGCCGGACCGCATCGGCGTACGAATAAATGGGTGTGGTCTCCGGCGGGTGGCCGGCGGCGGCGACCGGTGCGGGCGCGGCTAGGACGGCGACGATCGCGGCGAGCGACGCGGCAAAAGGCATGTGCTTATTTGACCCTATCGATGCCTCGGCCGCAGCCCCTGGTTGCAGGCGTGGCCCGGGTTGCAGGTGTGAAACGTGTTGCGGAGGGGTAGACCGCCGGGTGACTTCTTCCCGGGAGGTGGCGCGTGACGGTGCTGGCGGCGAGCGGGCTGAGGCTAAACCTCGACATCTTCGACTACCTGATTCTGGTGCTCTACTTCGCGACCGTACTAGGCGTCGGGTTCGCCGCCCGGCGAGCGATCAGAACCAGCGCCGACTTTTTTCTCTCCGGGCGTTCGATGCCGGCCTGGGTCACCGGGCTCGCCTTCGTCTCGGCGAATCTGGGCGCCCTCGAGATCATCGGGATGGCCGCCAACGGTGCCCAGTACGGCATGATGACCCTGCACTATTACTGGATCGGCGCCGTGCCGGCGATGGTCTTCCTCGGCATTGTGATGATGCCCTTCTACTACGGGTCGAAGGTTCGTAGCGTCCCCGAGTTCCTCCGGCTGCGCTTCAACCGCCCGACCCACCTGTTCAACGCGATCAGCTTCGCGGTCGCCCAGGTCCTGATCGCGGGCGTCAACCTGTACGCCCTCGCGCTGGTCCTGGACGCGCTGCTCGGCTGGCCGCTGTGGGTCTCGATCGTGATCGGCGCGGCGATCGTGCTCACCTATATCGGCATCGGCGGCCTCTCCTCCGCGATCTACAACGAGGTACTGCAGTTCTTCGTGATCCTGGCCGGCCTGATCCCGATCACGATCATCGGACTGGTCAAGGTCGGCGGCTGGCACGGGCTGGTCGCCGCGGTGCAGGAGAGCAAGCTCGGCGACGCCGCGCTGCACACCTGGCAGGGCACGGGCAGCACCGGCAATCCGCTCGGCGCGAGTTGGATCGGCATCGTCTTCGGCCTCGGGTTTGTGCTCTCGTTCGGCTATTGGACGACGAACTTCGCCGAGGTGCAGCGGGCGCTGTCGGCCAAAGACATGAGCGCCGCCCGGCGTACGCCGATCATCGGCGCGTTCCCGAAGATCGTGATCCCCGCGGTCACGGTCATCCCGGGCCTGATCGCGCTGGTCACCGTCAAGGGCCTCGGCGCCGACAAGGGTGACCTGGTCTACAACAACGCCATCCCGTTGTTGATGCGCGACCTGCTGCCCAACGGCGTGCTCGGCGTCGCGGTCACCGGTCTGGTCGCGTCGTTCATGGCCGGCATGGCGGCCAACGTCAGCGGCTTCAACACCGTCTTCACCTACGACCTCTGGCAGTCGTACGTGCGCAAGGACCGCGCCGACGACTACTACCTGCGGGTGGGGCGCTATGCCACGGTCGGGGGCGTCGTCATCGGCATCGGCACCGCGTTCATCGCGGCCGGCTTTAACAACATCATGAACTACATCCAGGCGCTGTTCTCGCTGTTCAACGCCCCGCTGTTCGCGACCTTCATCGTGGGCATGTTCTGGAAGCGGATGAGCGCCTGGGCCGGCTTCTGGTCGCTGCTGAGCGGCACGGTCGCCTCGCTGACTCTCTACCTGCTGCATACCACCGCGGTCTACCCGTTCAACTCCGACCTGGAGGAGAGCTTTTGGGGTGCGGGCCTGGCGTTCGTCACGGCCGTGCTGGTCGCCTACTTCGTGAGCCTCGGCACCCGGCCCAAGCCCGAGGACGACCTGCGCGGGCTCGTCTACGGCCTGGCCGGCGCCAGCGCCTCGGGTGAGGTGATCCTGGCCGCCGACAAGGTGTGGTGGCGCAACCCGATTCTGCTCGGCGGCATCGCCGTCGGCCTGGCCCTCGTGCTCTACATCCCATTCTGGTAGGGCGAGACATCCCATTCTGGTAAGGCGAGGAGATTCTGATGGCCGACGAAACCGAGAAGCTGTCCGCCGCGGCGCGCCTGTTCGACGTTCGCCGGGTGATCGGTGGGCTGTTCGTCGTGTATGGCGTGATCGTCACCCTGCTGGGCGTCTTCGACGACCAAGCCGAGATCGACAAGGCCGCGGGCGTACGGATCAATCTGTGGATGGGGTTGGGGATGCTCGTGCTTGGGGGGTTGTTTCTGCTCTGGTTGCGGCTCAATCCGCCGGCCCCGCCGGCCGTCCCACCTGCCGGGACGAGCCCGGATGCCGGTCCGGATGCACCGGCCGAGGGCTAGTCGGCGACCCGGCCTCGGCCGTTTGATTGGCGTGCCGGTGCCGCTCGGGTGCAGTCCGGTTGCAGGGGGTACCCATATGTTCCAGTCGAGGCCCGCAGCTTCCGATACTCAGGGCATGGAACCCCTCGCCTCAGTGAGCCTCGCCAGCGCCGGTGGCAGCCGCACCGCTGGGTGGCAACAGCAGCTACGCGTCGACTATGTCGTCAACAAGGTCATGCAGACCCACCGCGGGCAGTCCGCGAGTACGGTCGCGCAGGCGATTCAGGATGAGCTTCGCAGTGTCGGAGTCGTGCCGAACGACCGACAAATCGCCCACTATGCGACGGTGATCTCGCAACTGCCGCTACTCCCGCCCAAGACCTCCTAGCCCCCGTGCGCGTTGTCCCGGCCCGCTAGCGCGCAAGCGGGCCGGGAGGCGCCGGATCAGATTTATCTCGGTAGATAGATTGACAGCGTCTCCCGGCGTCCGGGAAGGTCCAAACACGACCTTCCCACACCCGGAGGCTCTCCCTATGAGACCTGCCCGCTGGGCAACCGCCTGCGCGCTCGCACTGATCACCGCCGTCTCCTCGGTGGCGCTGCCGCCGGCCGGCGCCGCCGTCGCGGCCCCGGCCGCCGACGACGCCCTGGGGGTGTACACCGGCACGCTCGACGCCGCTCAGTTCGAGCGGCTGCGCGCGGCCGGCATCGACGCCGACGAGGTCACCCGGCCGCCCGCCGCGGGGGACAAGGTCGTCGTGGAGAGCGTTCTCGGCCGGCGCCAGGCCGAGCGGTTGATCGCGGCCGGGCTGCCGCTGACCCCGAAGCGGCAGACCGCGACCATGCAGGCCCGCGCGGCGGCCACGCCGACGGTGTTCCGGCCGTACAACGCGCCCGGCGGCATCCGCGACGAGTTGGCCGCGACCGCGGCCCGATTCCCCCGGCTCACCAAGCTGGTGACGATCGGTAAGTCGCTGCGTGGCGTCCCGATCCAGGCGGTGAAGGTCACCTCGAACGCCCGGTCACTGCCCGACGGGCGCCGGCCGGCCGTGCTTTACCTGGGCGCTCAGCATGCCCGGGAATGGATCACCCCGGAGATGACCCGTCGGCTGCTGCACTACGTGCTGGACGGATACGGCACCGATCCCACGCTGACCAAGCTGGTCGACACGACCGAGCTGTGGTTCCTGCCGGTGGCCAATCCGGACGGCTACGACTTCACGTTTACCGAGGGTAACCGGCTGTGGCGCAAGAATCTGCGCGACAACAACGGCGACGGCCAGATCACCGTCGGCGACGGCGTCGACCCGAACCGCAACTTCGCCGAGAAGTGGGGCTACGACAACGAGGGGTCCTCGGCGGACCCGTCGGCCGAGGACTACCGGGGCACCAAGCCCGAGTCCGAGCCCGAGACCCAGGCCCTGGACGGGCTGTTCCACAAGGTCGGCTTCGAGTTCCTGATCAATTACCACTCCGCCGCTGAGCTGCTGCTCTACGGCGTCGGCTGGCAGGTGAGCACGCCGAGCCCGGACGACCAGATCGCGATCGCGCTGGCCGGCGACGACGCGCACCCCGCGGTGCCCGGCTACGACCCGGACATCTCGGCCGAGCTCTACACGACCAACGGCGACACCGACTACCACGCCCAGGTGCGGACCGGCACGATCGGCTTCACCCCCGAGATGTCGACCTGCCAGACGATCTCGGCGCTCGACCCGAACGACCAGTGGAACCCGGCCGACTGCGAAAGCGGCTTCAACTTCCCCGACGACGAGAAGCTGATCCAGGACGAGTTCGCCAAGAACCTGCCGTTCGCGCTCTCGGTGGCCCGCTCGGCCAAGGATCCCGCCGACCCGGTCTCCTCGGTCGGCCGGACGGCACCCGACTTCGTGCCCGACCCGTTCACCTCGTCCTACGGCACGTCTCAGCAGGTCGCGGTCACCGCCAAGCGATCGTTGCGAGGCGTGCGGCTGCACTACAAGATCAACGGCGGGCGTGAGCGTACGGCTGACACGCGCGAATGGCGCGGCGGTCAGAAGTACGGCGACGCCGTCAACAAGTACTACGCCGAGCTGCGGGGCACGGTGCCGCAGCAGAAGCCCGGGGACAAGGTCACCGTCTGGTTCACCGCGTCGGGCGGGCGCGGCAGCGAATCGTTCACCTACACGGTTGCCGAGCACATCGGCGGGGACGTGCTGGTGCTCGCGGCCGAGGACGTGACCGGCATCTCGCCGGCGAACACCGACGGCGCCACCGCGGCCCGATACGCGGACGAGCACGTCGCCGCGCTGAAGCAGGCCGGTTACCGGGCCGACGTCTACGACCTGGACACGCACGGCCGCACGGCGCCGCACCCGCTCGGCGTGCTCTCGCACTATCGGGCCGTGCTCTGGGAGACGGGCGACGACATCATTCCGCGCGCGGCCGGCCAGCCGGGCGGCACCACCACCCGGGCGACGCTGGAGACCGAGATGGCCGTCCGCGACTACCTGAACGAGGGCGGCAAGCTGCTCTACGCCGGCCAGTACGCGGGCTACGCCCAGGCCGCCGACGGCTCCTACGTTTACCAGCCCGACGGTCCGGGCGAGTGCACGAGCGCCGCCGACCCGACCTGCCTGCCGCTGAGCAACGACTTCGAGCAGTACTGGCTCGGCGCGGACCGGTATGTGGACAACAGCGGCACGGCGACCCTGGCCGGGACGGCCGGTGCGTTCGCGGGTTTCGCCGCGCCCGCCGGTGCCCAGCAGCACACCGCGTCGTTCCTGGCCACGTCGAGCGCCCTGCCGCCCGCGCAGTTCCCGCAATTCGCCAGCGCGGCCCCGGTGGAGTGGCAGCAAGCGGGCAAGGCGCCGTACGAGCCGTACGACGGCGACTGGTATCTGTGGAGTGGACAGGCCGACTCCTCGTACAAACGGTTGACTCGTACCGTTGACCTCTCCTCGGCGCAGGCCGCGCACCTGCGGTTCCGCACCTCGTTCGACACCGAGGCGAATTGGGACTACCTGTTCGTGGAGGCTCACGTCGTCGGCTCCGACGAGTGGACCACCCTGCCCGACGCTGGCGGCCTGACCGGCGTCGACACGGGCCAGAGCTGCGCCTCCGGAATCGTCGAGCTGCACCCGTTCCTGGCCCACTATCAGGGAGCCGACTGCACGCCGACCGGCACCACCGGCAGTTGGCACGCGGCCACCGGCAACAGCGGCGGCTGGCACGACTTCGACGCGGACCTCACGGCGTACGCGGGCAAGCAGGTCGAAGTTTCGATCTCCTACATGTCGGACTGGGGCACCCAGGGTCTCGGCGTCTTCCTCGACGACGTACGGGTCGAGGCGGACGGCGTCACCACGGCCCAGACGTCGTTCGAAAGCGACCTCGGCGGCTGGACGGTGGCCGGTCCGCCGACCGGCTCGGGACCGAACAGCACCGATTGGAGCCGCAGCAAGACGGCGTTCGACTTCGGCGCCGGCACCACCACGGCCAGCACGGTCTATCTCGGTTTCGGCCTGGAACGGCTCGCCGAGGCCGACCGCAACGATTTGGTGGCCCGCGCGATGCGCCACCTCGGTGTCTAGGTCGGACATCACTTTCGCAGGTCATACGGCCTGTTCGGCAGACCGTGCCGGGCGTCGTACCCGAAGATGGTGCGCGCGCGGTGCGGTTGCCGGGCAGGGCGGAGAGACAGCGCGGTGCGAGCAACGACACGGCCGGTGCTGGCCGCGGTCCTGACCATCCTGACCGCCCTGGCATCGGCGGCGCCGCCCGCCGGAGCCGCCCGCGCGGCCGTGCTCGCCTGGAGCCCGTGCACCCAGGACGCCACCGCGCAGTGCGCGACGCTGCAGGTGCCGATCGACTGGTCCGATCCGTACTCCGCGAACGTGGCCATCGCGGTCGCCCGGCGGCCGGCCACCGATGCGGCCGCGCGGATCGGCACGCTCGTCGTCAACCCCGGCGGGCCGGGCGGCTCCGGCGTTGACTTCGCCGTCGACTCCACCTACTTCTTCAGCGACGCGGTGCGGCGGCGGTTCGACATCGTCGGCTTCGACCCGCGCGGTGTCGGCCGCAGCAACCCGGTGCAGTGCACGGCCGCCCTGTCGGCCGCCGCGCCGTCGCCGCTGATCGCAAGCCCGCAGGAGTACGCCGCGACGATCGCCTACAACCGCCGGCTCGCCGCGGACTGCCGGGCGAACACCGGGCCGTTGTTCGGCCATGTCGACACGCTCAGCGTCACGAGCGACGTCGAAGCGCTGCGGGCCGCCCTCGGCGAGCCCAAACTCAATGTGTACGGCGCCTCCTACGGCAGCCTGGTCGCCGGGCAGTACGCCGAGCGCTACCCGGACCGGGTCCGGGCGACCGTGCTCGACAGCGTGCTGGACCACAGCGTCGGCCTGGACGACTTCCTCGGCCTGGAAACCGATGCCGCGCAGGACTCCTTCAACCAGTTCGTCGGCTGGTGCGGCCGGGACGTGCGGTGCGCGGTGCACGGCCGCAATGTGCCCGAGATCTGGGCCGGGCTGCTCGCGCGCGCCGCGGCCGGGCAACTGCGCGACCCCTACCATCCGGGCTCCGCGGTGACCGTCGCCGACCTGCTCAAAGTGGCCTTCAGCTCGTTCTACGACCCGCAGTGGTACGCGCTGGGCTACTACCTGAAGAACGCGGACGCCGAGGCGCCCAAGCCGGGCGGTACTGCGGCCCCGGCGCCGAGTGGCCTGGCCGCGGACAGTTTCGCGGCGGTGTTCTGCGCGGATTGGAGCCTGCCGGTCACCGGGTACGAGGATTACCGCGCGCGGCTGGACCGGTTGCGGCTGCGCGCGCCACAGATGCTGGCCTCGCCGCTGGCCCTGAGCGCCACGGCCGGCTGCCTCGGCTGGCCGGCGCCGCCCGGCAACCCGCAGCGGAACCTGAGCCCGGCGAAAACACCGGTGCTGCTGGTGAACGCGCAGCACGATCCGGCGACGGCGTACCCGTGGGCGCAGCATGTCGCCGAGCAACTCGGCCCGAACGCGACCCTGCTCACCTACGCCGGCTGGGGGCACATCGCGTACCACCGCACCGCCTGCGTCAGCGGGATCATCGACGATTATCTGATCAACGGCGTGCGCCCCGCGGCCGGCACCCGCTGCCCCGGCGTGCTGCCCGATCCGTTCGGCGTCGGCGGCGGGGGTGTCGGGAAGCACGCAAATAACGGGCGGCGCGCACCGCTGCGCTGGGGGTACCGTTAGCCAAGCTAACAACCCCCTGGGTCCGCTAGGAGCCGCTGTTGACCCGCCGCGCACCGAAGGCATTCATCGACCCCGACGTCCGGAAATCCTGGTTGCGCCGAGCCCTGCCGCTGGTGAAGGCGCATCGGGTCCTGCTCATCACCTCGCTGACGCTGTCCTTCATCGGGCTCGTCGTGCAGGTGCAGATCCCCAACCTGGTGCGCATCGGCATCGACGACGCGATCGTCGACCGCACCGCCCAGCTCTCCACGTACGTCTGGTGGATCGTCGGCTTCGCCCTGCTGCAAGGCGTGATCAACTATCTGGCCCGGCTCTACCTGCTGCGCACCGCGTACGAGATGGAGTACGACCTGCGCAACATCGTCTACGCGCATCTGGCCCGGATGCCGTTCGGCTTCTACGACCGGGTGCAGTCCGGCGAGCTGATGTCGCGGTCCAGTTCCGACATCCGCGCGGTGCAGATGTATCTGGCGTTCGGCCCGTCGATCCTGGTGCAGTGCCTGATCGCCGTCGTGGCGTTCGTGCTGATGCTGTCGATCAATGTGCCGCTGGCCATCGTCGCGATGATCACCATGCCGATCATCGGCGTGCTCGGGGTGACGATGCGTAAGGCGATCTTCCCGGTCTCCTGGCTGATCCAGGCCCGGCTGGCCCAGCTCGCCACGGTCGTCGACGAGAACATCCAGGGCGTCCGGATCGTCAAGGCGTTCGCGGCCGAGGGGCGCCAGCTGCGTACCCTCGCTGAGGCGGCCGACAAGATCCGCTGGTCCTACCAGCAGGACGCGAAGATCCGCAGCCGGTGGAATCCGCTGCTGGACAACCTGCCCCGGCTGGGGTTGGCGCTGGTCCTGCTGATCGGCGGGCTGATGGCGATCAACGGCGAGACGACGGTCGGGACGATCGTGGCCTTCAACTCGTACGTGCTGATGCTGCAGCCGCCGTTCCGGATGCTCGGCATGATGATCATGATGGGTCAGCGGGCCTCCGCCTCGGCGCAGCGCATCTACCAGATCCTGGACACGCCGAGCGACATCGTCGACGCGGCCGAGAGCGTCGACGTGCCGTTGCGCGGCGAGCTGCGCTTCGAGGACGTGAAGTTCACGTACCCGAATGGGACCGTCGCTCTTGACGGTCTTGACCTGCACATCCGCCCCGGCGAGACGGTGGCCGTGGTCGGCGGGACAGGCTCGGGCAAGTCGACGCTGGGCCGGCTGGTCGCCCGGTTCTACGACGTCAGCTCCGGGCGGGTCACCCTCGACGGTCACGACGTGCGCTCGCTCGCGCTGGCCGGGCTGCGCGAGCAAGTCGGCATCGTGCCCGATGAGCCGTTCCTGTTCTCCCTCTCGATCCACGACAACATCGCGTACGGGCGCCCCGACATCGACCGCGAGTCGGTGATCGCCGCGGCGCGGGCGGCTGGCGCCGACGAGTTCATCGAAGAGCTCCCGGAAGGCTACGACACGGTCGTCGGCGAGCGCGGCTACACGCTGTCGGGCGGCCAGCGGCAGCGGATCGCGATCGCCCGGGCGTTGCTGGTCAACCCGCCGGTGCTGATCCTCGACGACGCCACCAGCGCCATCGACGTGACGGTCGAGCAGCGCATCCACGCCTCGCTGAAGGATCAGATGCAGGGTCGCACCACGCTGATCGTGGCGCACCGGCTCTCCACCATCGGCCTGGCCGACCGGGTCGTGCTGGTCGAGAACGGCACGATCGTCGCCGACGGCACCCACGCTTCGCTGTTACGCACCGAGCCCCGCTACGCACAGGTACTCGCCTCTCAGAACGACCCGGAGCAGGTGTCGGCATGAACGAGCGCACCGAGCGGCACACGGCTGCGCCGGATAGCGGCCTCGCAGGCGAGGGCCACGAGGGCATGCCAATTCGGCCCAGCATGAACGAGCGCACCGAGCGGCACACGGCTGCGCCGGGCAACGGCCTCGCAGGCGAGGGCCACGAGGGCATGCCAAAGGTAGGCACAGCGTGAGTATGTTTGGGGGTGGGTTTGGGGGGCCTAGCGGCGGCACCGGGCGGCCGGCTTTTGGTGCTGCCGGGCGGCCGGGCAATGGGCTGCCGTTCTCCGGCATCCCGGAGGACCTGGTGGAGGGCGTCGCGAAGCTGGAGGCGACCGAGCCCGACCACGGCGACCCGGATGTGGCGTTCGACCCGCGGGCCGACACCGGCGGCCGGGTCTCGGTGGGCCGGTTGCTGGCCCGCCGGCCGGGCTTGCTTGTCGCCGCCGGCATAGCGGTCCTAGTGGAGACCCTGTTGCTGCAGGCCGGGCCGTATCTGGTGCAGGTCGGCATCGACCACGGCATCGCGAAACGCGATCTGCGGGTGCTCGTGATCGCGACCATCGTGTTCGCCGTGGCGGTGCTGCTGACCGGGCTGGCCACCGCGATCCGGATGCGCCAGACCGGCCGGCTCGCCGCCTCCGCGACCCGTGACCTGCGGGTACGCATTTTCGCGCACCTGCAGCGCATGTCGCTGGACTACTACACCTCGGAGAAGGCCGGCGTCACCATGACCCGGATGACCTCCGACGTGGAGTCGCTGCAAAACCTGCTGCAGGAGGGCTTCGCCCAGTTCCTGATCCAGGGGCTGACCATGGTCGTGGTCACCGCTGTGCTGTTCCACTACAACGTCGAGCTTGCGATCGTCACGCTGGTGCTGGTCGTGCCGCCGCTGGCGATCGCCTCGCTGTGGTTCCGGCAGGCCGCGGACAAGGGCTACAACCGGCAGCGGGACACCATCGCCGCGATGTTCGCCGACCTGTCCGAGAGCCTGAACGGCGTCCGGGTGGTCACCGCGCACAACCGGCAGGACCGCAATGTGGTCAACCACCGCGAGGTGGTCGGCGACTACCGCGACGCGAACGACTGGACCGGCCGGATCAACGCGATCTACGGCCCCGGCACGTCGGTGATCGGCCTGGTCGCGATGGCGGTCATGCTGTTGGTCGGCGGGCGGATGGTGCTGCGGGGCACGCTCACGGTCGGCGAGCTGACCGCCTTCGTGCTCTACATCAACGCTTTCTTTCAGCCGGTGCAGCAGCTGGTCCAGCTTTACACGCAGTATCAGCAGGCCCGGGCGGCGGTCCGTAAGGTCGGCGGGCTGCTGGGCACCCGGCCCACGGTCGCCGAGTCGCCGACCGCGGTCGAGCTGCCGCCGGTGCGAGGCGAGATCGTCTTCGAGGATCTCACGTTCGGCTACCTGAGCGACCGGCCGGTGCTCGAGCATGTCTCGCTGCGCATCGCCCCGGGCGAGACCGTGGCCTGCGTCGGCCCGACCGGCGCCGGCAAGTCCACGCTGGCCAAGCTGGTCACCCGGTTCTACGACCCGACCGGCGGCCGGATCTTGATCGACGGGCACGACCTGCGCGATGTCACGCTAGCCTCGCTGCGTACCCAGATCGGGGTGGTGCCGCAGGAGCCGTTCCTGTTCGCCGGGACGCTGCGCGACAATATCGCGTTCGCCAACCCGGACGCCTCGGACGAGCAGGTGTGGGCAGCCGTCGACGCGGTCGGGCTGCGCGATCTGGTCGAGCGCGCGCCGGAGGGGCTGGAGACGCCGTTGCACGAGCGCGGGCAGTCGGTGTCGTCGGGGGAGCGGCAGTTGCTCGCGCTGGCCCGGGCGTTCCTGGCCGAGCCGCGGGTGGTCGTGCTCGACGAGGCCACCTCAAGCCTGGATCTGCACTCCGAGCTGCGTGTCGAGGCGGCGCTGGACACGCTGCTCGAGGGGCGGTCGGCGATCCTGGTCGCGCACCGGCTGTCCACGGCGATGCGGGCGGACCGGATCATCGTGGTCGACCGGGGCGGCATCGTGGAGTCGGGCTCACACGCCGAGCTGATCGCGGCCGGCGGCCAGTACGCGGCGATGTTCGAGACCTGGGCGGCGCACGCCTAGTGCGCCAGGTCCTCAGCTGCCAGCGGGCGCCACGGCAGCGGGGTCCCCGGCTTGGCCTGCAGGCCGTCGATCATGATCGCGATGCTCCGGTCGGCCGCCATCCGGGCGACCTCCGGGGTTCTCGCCTGTGGCGTACGCAGGCGAAGGGAGAGCAAGTGCACGACGTCGCCGGTGCCGACGTCGCGGCGCAGGTTGCCCTCCTTCTGCGCCCCGCGCACCATGCGATCGACCTCCGCGAGGAGATCGTCACGGAGCGCCAACACCACGGGATCCTGTTTGAGGGTCGCGAGCGCGGGCCGCGATTGCATCGCTAGCTGGACGGAGAGTTGCAGCTCGTCGGACTGGTAGATCAGCCGGAGCAGGGCCTGCCAGGCCGTCGGCTCCTCGCGGGCCGCGGCTTTGGCGCCGTCGAGCACCCGCTGGAAGCTGTCCACGGCGACCGCCCGGATGAGGGAGTCGCGATCCGGGAACCGCCGGTAGAGCGTGCCGACGCCGACGCCGGCGGTGCGGGCGATCTCCTCCATCGCGATCTCGGGGCCGTGCTCGGCGAAGATGGCCCGCGCGGCGGCGATGATCTGGTCGCGGTTGCGGCGGGCGTCGGCTCGCAGCGGCGCCGATGCGTCTGCGGTCATCCTTCGCCCCCTCTTTTCCCAGGTCGACAGATTGTCGCATGACCGCCTGCACCGAGCGGCACACGATTGCGCTGCCCTTCGGCGTTGTAGGCGAGGGCCAGAAGGGCACAGCACGGCAATAACCGTACGCAAGATCGATCGATGTTGATCATTGGATTGTGACTGGACGAATACCCTCCACTTGAGTAGCTTTGGTAGCGGAAGGTAAGCCTCCGAGTACAAAGGAGTGCACCGTGACCACAGTCGACCAGCCCGCGCTGGAGTTTCCGATGGCCCGCACCTGTCCGTTCGAGCCGCCGGCTGAGTATCGGCAGATCCGCGACGAGGAACCGATCACGAAAGTCCGGATACCCGAGGGCCGCGAGGCGTGGGTCATCACCAAACACGAGCATGTCCGCCAGGTGCTCAACGATTCGAGATTCAGCTCCGACCGGCAGCATCCGGATTTCCCGTCGCTCGTCCCCGGCCTGCGCCCGGCCACCCAAAACGTGGAAATCTCGCTGATCGGGATGGACGCCCCGGTGCACACCCGCGCGCGACGCGAAGTGGTCGGCGAGTTCACGGTCCGCCGGATCGAGGCGCTGCGCCCCCGGATCCAGCAGATCGTCGACGATTCGATCGACCTGATGATCGCCGGGCCGCAGCCGGCCGATCTTGTGCAGGCGCTGTCGCTCCCGGTGCCGTCCCTGGTGATCTGCGAGATGCTGGGCGTGCCCTACGCCGACCACGAGTTCTTCCAGGCCCAAACCGCGAAGATGGTCAATCGCCTGGTCGACCAGGCGACCAGGCGGGCCGCGTTCGACAGCGTCCGCGAATACATGGACGAGTTGATCGCCCGCAAAGAGATCGACCCGCCAGACGATCTACTCGGCCGGCAGATCGTCAAGCTCCGGGCCGAGGGCACCTATCGCCGCGCCGCGCTGGTCAGCCTCGGGTTCCTGCTCCTGCTGGCCGGGCACGAGACGACGGCCAACATGATCTCCCTCGGCACGCTCGTCCTGCTGCGCAACCCGGACCAGTTGGCCGCCTTGCGGTCCGGCGCCGGTTCGACGCTGGAGGCCGTCGAGGAAATGCTGCGCTACTTCACCATCGTCGACACGGCGACCGCTCGGCTGTGCGTCGAGGACGCCGAGATCGGCGGCGTGCCGATCCGCGCGGGCGAGGGCGTGCTCGCGCTGGGCTATGCGGCCAACCGTGACCCGGTCGCGTTCCCCGACCCCGACGCCTTCGACATCGAGCGCGGCGCCCGGCATCACGTGGCGTTCGGCTTCGGCCCACACCAGTGCCTCGGGCAGAATCTGGCCCGGATGGAGCTGCAGATCGTCTTCGACACCCTGTTCAGCAGGCTTCCCGGCCTCAAGCTCGCCGCCGACGTCGACGACCTGCCGTTCAAGGGCGACGCGTCGATCTATGGCCTGTACGGGCTTCCGGTGACGTGGTAGGAGAACGGACATGAAACTCATCGCGGACACCGGTCGGTGCGTCGGCGCCGGCCAGTGCGTGCTGACCGAGCCGAGGCTGTTCGACCAGAGCGAGGACGACGGCACGGTCATCATTCTTGACGACAGCCCGGAAGGAGCCCTGGTGGAGCAGGCCCGCACGGCGGTATCGGTCTGCCCCAGCCAAGCGCTGTCGCTGCAGGAGTGATCCTTCCGAGCCGACTACTTAGCGCGTCGCGGTTGTGCCGGTGCGTGATCACGGGTAGGCAGGGATAGACCGTCAACTCTGTCTACGGAGGATCGATGCGGCTCCGAAGTGTTCTAGCGTCAGCCGGTGTGGCTGCGCTCGCTCTCACATTTGTCTCCACCCCGGCGCAGGCCGCAACCCTAGGACCAACCGCTTTCGGGTACGGCGGGGCCGTGTCCACGGTCGACCCGACAGCGACGGCCGTGGGGCTGGAGGTGCTGCGCCGGGGCGGCAACGCCGTCGATGCGGCCGTGGCGACCGCCGCGACCCTCGGCGTCACCGAGCCGTTCTCGGCGGGCATCGGCGGTGGCGGGTTCTTCGTCTACTACGACGCGAAATCCGGCACGGTGCACACGATCGACGGGCGCGAGGCCGGCCCGGCCGACATGACCCCGGACTACTTTGTGAACCCCGCGACCGGGTTGCCGTACGACTTCCAGGAGGCTCGGGTCAGCGGGCTCTCGGTCGGCGCCCCGGGGACGCTTGCGACCTGGCAGTCCGCGGTCGCGCAGTGGGGCACCCGGTCACTGGGCGCGCTGCTGCAACCGGCCGCCAAGGTCGCCGACGAAGGCTTCGCCGTGGACGCCACGTTCAACTCGCAGGTGGCCGCGAACCTGGCGGCGTTCGGGCAGTTCGACGCCGCCAAGGCGCTCTACCTGCCCGGCGGGGCGCCACCCGCGGTCGGCTCAACCCAGCGCAACCCCGACCTGGCGAGCACGTACGGGCTGATCGCCCAGGACGGGACCGGCGCCTTCTACGGCGGGCCGCTGGGCTCCGAGATCGCCGAGACCGTGCAGCATCCGCCGGTCTCCGCCAACCCGATCGGAAGCTGGCCGTACCCGATCAGGCCCGGCACGCTGACCGCCGCCGACATCGCGAATTACCAGGTGAACCACCCCGCCCCAACCAAGTTGGACTACCGGGGCCGGACGGTCTACGGCATGTCGACACCATCCAGCGGCGGTACGACCGTCGGCGAGGCGCTGAACATCCTCGAGACCACGGACCTGTCCGCGCTGTCGCTGACCCAGGCCGAGCACCGCTACCTCGAGGCGAGCGCACTGTCCTTCGCCGACCGCAACCGCTACGTGGGCGCGTACACCCCGCAGTCGGTCCTGGATAAGTTGCTCTCCGATTCCTGGGCCGCGCAGCGGGCCTGCCAGATCGACCCGTCACACGCGCTGACCAAACCGGTCCCGCCGGGCGACATCAACGCGACCGGCTGCACCCCGGCGACGGTCGGCGGCCCAGTCGAGGACGGTCAGAGCACGACCAACCTCACCGTCGCCGACAAGTGGGGCAACGTCGTCGAGTACACGCTGACCATCGAGCAGACCGGCGGCAGCGCGATCGTCGTGCCCGGCCGAGGTTTCATCCTCAACAACGAGATGACCGACTTCAACTTCACCCCGACCCAGGGCAGCGCACCCGATCCCAACCTGCCCGGCCCGAACAAGCGCCCCCGCAGCTCCATGTCGCCGACGATCGTGCTCGAGCACGGCAAACCGTTCCTGGCGCTCGGCTCGCCCGGCGGCGCGACAATCATCACGACCGTGCTGCAGGTGCTGGTCAACCGGCTCGATCTCGGGATGACGCTGCCCGAGGCGATGGCCGCACCGCGCGCCTCGCAACGCAACAGCGCGGGAATCCAGGCCGAGCCCGCCTACCACACGCAATTCGGGCCGGGGCTCGAGGCGATCGGGCACAGCTTCGGTCCGGACGTCGCGGAGTTGGGCGCGGCGACGGCGATCGAGTTCCGCCCGCACGGCGCCCTGATCGCCGCAGCCGAACCGGTCCGCCGCGGCGGCGGCGCGGCCGGCACGGTCTCACCCAGCAACTGACCAAGCGCAAACCACAACGGCGGCGGACCTCCCGGCCCGCCGCCGTTTCGCGCCTCGGGGCAGGCAGGAGTCAACGGGTCATGCCGGTAATCCTCGTCCCGAGGCCCGGCGGCGACAGGGTCACAGGTACGACCGAGGGCATGGTCAACGCGGGTCAAGTGGCAGCCGCACCTTCACCGTGGTGCCCGGGCCCTCGTGGCCGACCAGTTCGATCGTGCCGTGATGGCGCTGCACGACGGCCCGGCTCAGCGCCAACCCCAGCCCGGTCCCGGGGATGGCCCGGTCCCGGGCGCGGCTCGTGCGGTACAGACCGGTGAACAGCTTCTCGCGTTCCTCGCTGGACACCCCGATGCCGGTGTCCGACACGGCCAGCTCCGCCACCCCGCTCACCGGCCGCAGCGTGACCGAGATCCGGCCGCCGTCCGGGCTGTATTTCACCGCGTTGCCGAGCAGGTTGTCGACGATCTGGCGCAGCCGTCGGCGGTCGCCGGGCAGCACCAGCTTGTCGGGCAGCTCGGCGGCGAGCTCGATCGGTGCCCCGTCGATCGCCTTCCGGACGGACTCCACCGAGTCGCGGACGACGTCGGCCAGGTCCACCGGCGAAAGCTGCACCGCGGCGTGACCGGTGTCCAGGGCGGACAGCTCGAGCAGCTCCTCGATGATGTGCCGCAGCTGCGTGGTGTTGCGGTCGATCACCTCGAGCATGGCCGGCCCGTCGACGGCCAGGGCCTCCGGCTCGATTTCCCGCAACAGTTCCGTGTACGCGCTGATCGAGGTCAACGGCGTCCGCAGCTCGTGCCCGACCAGCGCCAGATACTCGTTCTTGCTCCGGGCCAGCTGCCGCTGCAGGTCCTCGACGATCCGGCGCTCGACGAACTGCCCGATGTGCGCGGCGATCCCGGCGAGCAGCGCCACGATCTCGTCCTCGGGATCCTCGACGGTGTCCGCGAAGACCGTGAGCACCCCCAACGGCTCGACGCCGTGCCGCACCGGGATGGCGAGCGCGGTATGCAGCCGGGAGGTGGCGGCGGTCGCGCGGGAGATGAGGCTTTGTGGCTGCCCGACGTCGCGGATCCACAGCGGCTTGCCGACCTGCCAGCAGCGGCCGGCCAGGCCCTGCCCATACGGCAGGTCGTCCGGCACGGCGAGGTCGCCCTCCCAGCCGGGCGCGCTCCACTGCGCCGCCGAGCGGAGCAGCCCGGCCGCGTCGTCGACCAGCCAGAGCTCGGCGTGCACCCAGTCCAGGGTGGCCACGATGGCTTCCAGTACGCGGGGCCCGGCCGCCGCCACCGTGGACGCGCCGGCGAGCGCCTTGGTCACGGCGAGCTCGCAAGTCCGGAACCGCTCCGCGCGCCGCCGCCGGGTCACGTCGCCGACCGCCTGCACCGCGCCGGCGATGGCCCCGTCCGGCCCGATGATCGGCTGGGCGTCGACCAGGTAGTACCGGGTGCGCCGGTGCCGCCCGCGCAGCATGAGCTCCTCGTCGCGCAGGCGCTCGCCGCGCAGCGCCCGGAACAGCGCGAGGTCGTCCCGTTTCAGCGGCCGGCCGTCGGCGCCGGTCAGCCCCTCGATGACGGTGTCGCCCTCCCGCCCGGCCGGCAAACCGTCGTTGCCCCAGAGCCGTTGCATCCGCTTGTTGACGAGCACGATGGTCCCGTCGGCGTCGCAGGCGGTCACTCCGTCGTGCAGGCTCTCCACCACGGCGTCCAGGAAGCGGCGTTGCCGGTCCACCTCGTACCGGGTCAGCTGCTCGGTGATCAGCAGGGTGCCGACCTCGGCGGCCTCGGCCACGGCGGCGACCTGGTCGGGTGTCCAGACCCGCGGCCGGGAGTCGAAGACGCAACAGACGCCGAGCACCGCGCCGTGCTCGTCGTGCACCGGGTGGCCGAGGTAGGCGCCGCGCAGCCCCCGCGCCCGGACGCCGGAACCGGCCGGAACCCGCGGATCGGTGTCGAGGTCCTCGATAATCAGGGCCCGGTCGGTGCCGACGATGATGCCGGCCAGGCTGTCGGCGACGGGCAGGTCGGCGATGTCCTCCCAGAGGATGTGCAGTCCCCACCCGCCGTAGAGGCGCAGCCGGTCGCCCTCGACGAAATGGATCAGCCCGGACGGGGCACCTGCGGCGCGGGCGGCGAGGGCGGCGAGCTGGTCGGCGGCCCCGCTGGTCAGGACCCCGCGGTGCAGGTAGCGGCCGTCGGCGCGGCCCGGCACTGTCGTCGTCCTCCCAGAACGCCCGGCGTCGGGGCCAGGGTCGTCTTGCCGCATGGGCAACCTCCGCTTTTCAGCGTAAGGGCGGCAAAGCGATAAAACCGGCAATCTCAGGACGTTTTGCGGTACATCAGGTCGACAATCGCCCGTCCGGCGCTTGCGCCACGCCGCTCGAACTTCGTCACGGGCCGATCCGGGTGCGGCCCGGCGACGGCGGCGAGCCCCGGATCCTCGGCGAGGGACTCCCGCATCACCTCGGCGTAGCCGGGCCAGTCGGTAGCGCAGTGCAGCACCCCGCCGGGCCGTAGCCGCTCGCGCAGCAGGGCCACACTCGCCGGCCGGATCAGCCGCCGCTTGTGGTGCCGGGCCTTCGGCCACGGATCCGGAAAGAACACGTGTACGGCGTCGAGGCTGCCGCTCGCCAGCCGATGCACCAATTCCATCGCGTCACCGTGCGCGACTCGGACGTTGGTCAGGCCGCGCTCCCCGACGAGGGCGAGCAGGTTCCCGATTCCCGGTGTGTGGACCTCCACGCCGAGATAGTCCCGCCCCGGGTCGGCGTCGGCCATCGCGGCGGTGACATCACCCATCCCGAACCCGATCTCAAGCACCTTCGGCGCGTCCCGCCCGAACAGCTCCGCAAGATCGAGCGGACTCCGGTCCCCGTCCAGCACCGTCAGCCCGAACACGGGCCAAAGTGCGGCGTGGGCGTCGGTGTGGCGGGCGCTCATCCGCCCGCGGCGTGGGTGAAAGGTCCGGATCGGCCGGGCGCCGGTGACAGGCTCAGACATCAGACCGATAAGAATAGCGGCGTACGACGGACCGGAGTTAAGCCTAGCGCCGGATCGGCTGGACGCTCGGCTGCGAACCGGTGTGGAACGGCAGCCGGGCGCCGGTGACCAGGTTGACCACGAGAATCCAGGAGCCGTTGCGGTACTGCCCGGTGGCCACGCCGTGGGTCGCGTCAAGATAGGCCATCTCCCGGTCCTGGGCGCCGCCGATGTCGCGCTTGGCCCCGGTCGCGGTGTCGTACTCGACGAGGTGCACCGGCTGGTCCTCGGCGACTGTTTCACCCTTCTGATAGGCGGTCCAGGCCAGTTTCGCGCCGTCGCCGCGCCAGCACGGCACCACCGCGAAGCCGGAATTCTGCAGGCTGCCCCCGCCGTACGCCGCAACGGTTTGCTCGGCGCCGGAAGCCACGGTCCCAATGGTCAGGCAGGAGTCGTACACGTCCTCGCAACGGCCGCCCCGGAAGGCAATCTTGGTGCCGTCGGGCGACGAGGCAACGGCGTCATCGGTGCGCAGTCGATCATTCAGCGAGCCACTCGGGGTGGCGGCAGGCCCGGCGGCATCGGGCAACGCCTCGCCGCGGCACTCGCTGGGAAACAGCACCTCGGGCGCCGTACCCGCGATGGCGGAGGACGAGATCCGATAGACCCCGGAGCCGCCCGTGCAGGACAGCGCCGCGTACACGATCGACTTTCCGTCGGGCGACCAGGAAGCGCCGGCGGCGCCCCGGGTGGTGAGCTGCCGTTTGGCGCTGCCGTCGGCCCGCATGGTCCAGAGCTGCCCGCCCTTCAGGAAGGCGAGGGCCTGCCCGTCAACCGACCAGCGGGGCCGCGAATACCCGCCGCCGGTGGTCAGCCGAACCTCGGCCACACCCTTGCTGGCGTAGATATCCCCACCCCGAACGTAAGCCACCAGGCTCGCCATGACGGGCGTCGCCGCCGCAGCTGCCGAAGCATGGAAAAGCACCCCCGCACCCGCAGCGAGAACCGCTAGCGCACTGTTGACCGCGATCTTGACGAATGCCTTCATGGCCGAACGCCCCCCGACGTTTTCCCCCCGCTTACACCGAGAGTCATCGTCGCAACCGCACGGCACCTAAGCGGTTACCCACCCGAAACGCACAAAAACATAGCCGATCAGATCATTCCCCACCCCGTTTCGCCCCTCTCAAGGGGTGGCGCCCCGCGCGGGCGTGGTTGGCCCGCGCGGGGCACGGGTGTTAGGCGGCCGTGGCGCTCCACATGGCGGTGAAGGCGGCCGCCTCGCCGGCGAGCCAGCTCTCGACATCGTTTGCTCGGGCCGCCGGGTCGATCCGGTGGGTGGTGCCTCGGCGGAGATCGACCAGGACCGGCTCGGCGTTGGGGAGGATTTGGTCCATGTGGCGGGCCATCAGGTGCAGCGTCGCCGTCACTGCCTCAGGCGTGGGCGGAGCCTCGTCGAAGTGCAGGCGGACGGCTTCGCGGCGGCTGTCCTCGTACCGTAGGCCGAAGTGGGGGTTGATTTTGACCGCGAGTGGGCCGACGGCGGCCAGCGCGTCTCGGGTCTGGGCGAGGCCGACCCCCTCGGGGTCGCCGAGCGAGTGCAGGTAGCTCAAGGCGCCGGCGCTGACCGCCTCGTAGAGCGGGCGCCAGCGGGGCTTGACCAGCTCGGGGACGGCGGTCAAGTAGCTGCCACCGGTGCGGAACGCGATATCCGCCTTGAGCGCCTTGACGAGCTGGCCGTGCGGGTTGAAGCCGGATCGGCGCTCGCGCTGGCGGCGCAGGCCGCCCACGAACGTGGCCTTGGCGGGGCCGGTGCGCGCCACATAGCGGGTGAACCCAAGCATCGTCGCGTACGGCGGAATCACGGGCGTGGGAGTAGACGAAACAGGCGCAGACACAGTGATCTCCTCGCTCTGCTGTCGTTAAGATCAGCAGGTCACGACCCCTTTTAGTACACACATTCTAATCGACGGGTACGACATTCCCAACCCCGCGACGGGACGGCGGCTGCCGCACGTGCCGGGGCATCGCCTGAACTGGTGAGACGTGGGGTCCATCGGCGGCCGTCACCAGAGGGTGGCGGCCGCTCCTCCGTTCACCTATAGTACTAGGTAACTATGAGAATGGGGTTCTGAGGTGATCGAGTTCCATCTGGACACACGGTCCGGGGTCGCGCCGTACATGCAGCTCATCCAGCAGGTGCGGCATGCGCTGCGGCTCGGCGTGCTGAACGAGGGCGACAAGCTGCCCACCGTCAAGGAGGTGGTGGCCCGGGTCGCGATCAACCCGAACACGGTGTCGAAGGCGTACCGCGAGCTTGAGTACGAAGGTCTGGTCATGGCGCGGCCCGGCCACGGCACCTTCGTCACGCGGACGCTCGGCGGTGACTCGCTGGCCAAGCACGAGCCGCTGCGGCAGAAGATGGAGCTGTGGCTGGTCGAGGCCCGCGAGGCCGGCCTCGACGACGAGAGCATCGAGGCGCTCATCCTCACTACCTTCCGGTCGTTTTCGGAGGCGAGAGCATGACTGACGCGCTGAGTGCGGAAGGCCTCACCAAGAAGTACGGCGGCCGCACCGCCCTCTCCGACTGCACCCTCTCCGTTCCGGCCGGCCGGGTCGTCGGCCTGGTCGGGCCGAACGGCGCCGGTAAGTCCACGCTGCTGCAGCTGGCCTGCGGGCTGCTCGATCCGACCGCGGGGCGGATCGAGGTGCTCGGCACGACGCCGATGAGTGGCACGCGGCAGGTCGGCTTCGTCGCACAGGACACCCCGGTCTACGCCGCCCTCACCGTCGCCGAGCACCTGCGCATCGGCGCTCGCCTCAACCCGTCATGGGATGCCGCCCTCGCCGAGCGGCGGATCGCCCAGGTCGGGCTGGATCCGTCGCAGAAGGCGGGCAAGCTCTCCGGCGGCCAGCGCGCCCAGTTGGCCCTGACTGTTGCCGCCGCCAAGCGGCCCGACCTGCTGCTGCTCGACGAGCCGGTGGCCGCCCTCGACCCGCTCGCCCGGCGCGGCTTCCTGCAGGGGCTGATGGAGCTGACCGCCGAGCAAGGGATCAGCGTGATCATGTCCTCCCACCTGGTCGCCGACCTGGAGCGGGTCTGCGACTACCTGATCGTGCTGGTCGCCTCCCGGGTCCGGGTCGCCGGTGACGTGGACGAGCTGCTCGCCACCCATCACCGCCTGGTCGGGCCCCGGCGCGACCCCGCCGAGCTCGGCGCCGGCCGGGCCATGGTGGAGCAGAGCCACACCGATGTGCAGTCGACCCTGGTGGTGCGCAGCACCGCGCCGATCGACGACCCGTCCTGGCGGGTGGACCGGCTGAATCTGGAGGACATCGTGCTGGCATACATGAGCGGGGCCGCTACGGCCGCCCCGCAGCGGGTGCTGGAGGGACGGCGATGATCTGGCTAGCCTGGCGCCAGTTCCGCATTCAGCTGCTGGCCGCTGCGGCCGTCCTGCTGGTGTTCCTCGCCGCCTTGGCGCTGACCTGGACCCAGGTGACCGGCCTGGCCCGGGACACCGGCTTCACCGGTTGCCAGGCGGACGCCTGCGACAATGCCGCCGACGCGTTCACCGGGGCGCTGTCGAACGTGACCGCGGGATGGCTCTACTACGTTGGCATGGCGGTGATGTTCGTGCTGCCGATCCTGCTGGGGATCTTCTGGGGCGCGCCGCTGGTGGCTCGGGAGTTGGAGACCGGGACGTACCGGATGATCTTCAGCCAGTCCGTCAGCCGGCGTCGGTGGCTGCTGGTCAAGCTGGCGGTCGGCGTCGTGGCCGCTGCAATGAGCGCGGGCCTGGTCACTCTGGTGCTGACCGGATGGGCGGCACCGATCGACCGGGCCGAGAGCCGGATCAGTCCGGTGACCTTCGCGACCCGGGGCGTCGTGCCGATCGCCTACGCGGCACTGGCCTTCGTGATCGGCGTCATCGCGGGCATGGTGCTGCGGCGGACCGTGGCCGCGATGGCGGTGACCATGCTGGCGGTCGTCGCCGTCCAGGTCGCCGTGCCGCTCGTGCTGGTGCCCGCGCTGGCTCAGCCGGTCACCTCGGTCACCGCGCTGAACCTGGACAAACGGTTCCTCATCGGGCCGGCTCCCTCGACCGACAAGTGGACTCTGGATGCCCAGGCCCAGATACCGGGTGCCTGGATTGTATCGATGACCACCGTGACCTCGACCGGAGCGGAGTTCACGGGCCCGGTTGACACCACCAAATGCGACCCCGCTCGGCCCATCGGCGACCCGTCGGACGAGTGCCGGGAATGGCTGAAGATGCAGAACCTCAACCAGAAGGTCACCTACGTGCCCGCGTCCAGCTTCTGGCCCCTGCAATGGCGTGAGTTCGGCGCGCTCATCGCCCTCACAATCGGCCTCTCCTGGTTGTCTGTGTGGTGGATCAGGCGCCGGCTGACCTGACAACGGTGAATGTCGCGGCGCCGA
>Ga0307512_10001622_pt1 | contig 31204 bp, 21 predicted proteins | sample 14_EM_MG_FD_200267 | JGI IMG/M metagenome (GOLD analysis project Ga0307512, IMG submission 200267) | Populus trichocarpa ectomycorrhiza microbial communities from riparian zone in the Pacific Northwest, United States - 14_EM | ecosystem: Host-associated > Plants > Roots > Unclassified | place... | reverse complement strand
GATATAACTATTGCTATAATAATTAACATATCAAAATTAGCTTTAGTATAATTTAATTTTATAATTAATCTAAATAATAATTTTTTTTTCTTTTTATTAATCTGTATATTACCTTTTCCATCCATTAATCCAATTCAAAAGATTTTTATATATTCATTTTTATTTTCACTAACCTCATAAATTCTTCTTTCATACATATAATTATGTAATGGCAATAACATCGATAATGAATAGCAAAAAAAAATAATGCATTTATCATGGAAAGCAATATCAAGTGAAGCATTAGCTAAAACAACTCCACTTAATCCCCCAATAGTAAACATAACCACAAATCCTAATGCGAATAACATAGCAGGTGTTAAATGTAATGATCCACCATAACATGTAGCTAATCAACTGAATATTTTAATTCCAGTTGGAACAGCAATTATTAAAGTAGCAGCTGTAAAATAAGCTCTTGTATCTACATCTAAACCAACTGTATACATGTGATGACTTCAAACTACAAAACCTAAAACACCTATTGACATCATGGCATAAACCATACCAAGATATCCGAAAACACTTTTACTTGAACTAGCTGAGATAACTGTACTAATTATACCAAATCCCGGTATAATTAATATATAAACTTCAGGGTGTCCAAAGAATCAGAAAAGATGTTGGAATAATATAGGATCTCCACCTCCAGCTAATTCGAAGAATGATGTATTAAAATTACGATCTGTAAGAATCATAGTTATACCACCTGCTAAAACAGGTAGTGATAATAATAATAATACGGCTGTAATAACTACAGCTCAACCGAATAAAGCTAATTTGTGTAGACGTATACCAGGTCCTCTCATATTAAATATTGTAGTTATAAAGTTAATAGCACCTAATAAACTACTAATTCCACTTAAGTGTAAACCAAAAATTGCTAAATCAACACTTGGTCCACTGTGACTTTGTATTCCTGATAATGGTGGATATAGAGTTCAACCTGTACCTGCACCATTTTCAATTATTGCAGAAAATACAAATAATAATAAACTAGGTATTAATAATCAAAAACTAATATTATTTAATCTAGGGAATGCCATATCAGGTCCACCCACTAATAAAGGTAGTAAGAAATTCAATTTATTATAATCGTTAAATTATATTTGGACTATATCTTCATCCATTACTTTTAATGGAGCATAACGTATAGTCTCTGAGGATCCTATTAAAAAAATATATATATATTTTCTTTTATTTCGTTTCCTGCGGATTATCCATTGTAACATTCTTATTACTATTTAAGGGTTATGTACATTTAATTATGTTTAATTATAAACAACCATTATAAAGGATAAATTTTCACAACTCCTACAATAAGACTTTAGGAATTTCCCGCATATAGTTATGTAATAAAAGTAATATTACTATTACTCACGGCAATTTCTTTTATATAAATACAAAAAACAAATATAAAATAACATTATTTATGCTATTTAAATATAGAATCTAAATGTGAAAAATCAAATATTTTTCGCTTTTTATTAAATTGAGTCTTTATCTTTTCAATCTCTAATATATCTTGATTAATTAAAGGTTTACCTGCACGTAATATAATTTGTTCTACTACATGCTTTCAATCCTTATAAGCTAAATATTTAGAAGAATACAAAGGATAACATTCAAAATAATCTATAACCCTAGTATGACTTAGAATATTATGTGAAATAACCATGAAAGAATAAAACACTTTATCATTTCTTTCTCTAGATCTAGAATATACATTTACACCTAAATATCTAGCTATTATACTCATTATTTCAAAATAACTATTATTACTTACTTGTAATAATGATTTATGATAAGTTTGTTTTTTTTCTATACGAAAAAAAGCCTGCACTCTTTTTGTGGTTATTTTACCTTTTTTCTTTCTATCTACAAGATTAATACTAAAGTTACCATCTCCATCAGTAAAACCAGCTAATCATGCATTACTATCTATACAAGATAAATCTAAACCTAAAAGTTCTATATTAGTACTATGATATACATTATATCATTTTATAGCACGATGTAACGCTTCTATCTTAGGTGTACGCATGTAACCATTTATAAGCTTTATAATTTTTATAACATCTTCTATTTTTTGTATCTCTCATATTATACAACCTTGGTTTAGTTTAATATATAATTTACCTACTTTAATAATAGAAATCAATTTTTCAGCTAAAGGTTTGTCAGGGACACTAAATACTATAAGTATTTTTGGTGAATATTTTTTAGCTTTTGATTCTTTATCATGTATAGCAAAAGATCCATCTGCTTCTATTAATCCTGCTAGATAAGCACCTAATTTAAATCTTAATTCTGATTGTAACTTTGAATGTAACTCTGACTCATTTGAATCTATAATATGTTTTTCATTTAATTCTTGTTTTATTGTATTTATTTCGATTTTACCAAATCCCCCTATTAATGCAGGCATAACCATGAAGAAAATCATTAATATAGCGTGAGCTGTAATTATACTGTTATATAATTGATTATCAGCTATATATTGTACACCTGGTCCTGATAATTCTAATCTTATTAAAACAGAAAATGCTGTTCCTATAAGTCCTGAAAATAATGCAAACATTAAATATAAAGTACCTATATCTTTAGCATTAGATGAAGAAAATCATCTTTCTTTTCACATAGTAAGACTAGTAAACATGCTTAAAAAACTGTTTTCTTGATTGTTAACTTGAGTTGAATAAGATTTATTGAGCAAAACAGTTAAAAATTACATTCTACAAATATGTATTGACATTTATACGAATGTTCAATCTAATAATATAAATATATAAAAAAGATAATTAATTAAATGTAATTAATACTTATTTAATAAATAAATATATAAGCAATTTTTGTTATTAGTATAATATTATACTTTGAAGGGAGGATACCTTGAATCGAACAAGGATATACTATGCCACATACAGCTGTTCTACCAATTGAACTATACCCACCTAAAAAAAAAATATAAATAAAATTTTATTATCTACAATCAATTAAAAATAAGCCGGGAGAGAAACTCGAATTCTCATTCTTAATTCATGAAATTATTGTTCTACCTATTGAACTATCCTGGCTAAAGATAAATATATTAAATTATACAAATTTAGTAAATTTTATGTTGGAGCGATTCGAACACTCAATAGTAAATACCAAAAATTTATGACTTACCGATTAGTCGACAACATATATTTATTTGTATAAAATACATAGACTCTTTCCAGAAAAACAATAAAACTAAATATATATGGGTAACAAGACTCGAACTTGTAAAGTATAAACTACTCCGGCCTAAGCGAAGCCTGGTTACCAAATTTCAGCATACCCATTAAATATCATTGATTGTATTTTAAATTTTATAATAATATTTATATAGTAAAAAAAAATTAAAATGCTCGAGATAAGATTTGAACTTACAACCTAAACATCTTCAGTGTTCCGCTCGACCAATTGAGCTTCTCGAACTTTTTTGGAGTTATCAGGACTCGATCCTGAAATGACGATATGCAAAATCGTAGTTTTACCAGTTAAACTATAACCCCTGTAATTTATGTCCGAAAAACGACTTGAACGTTTACGATTTATATCAATAAGACTTAAGTTTATCCTGTCTACCAATTCCAGCACTCGGACTATAAATAAATAAAAAGCTAAAGCTATAAGGCTAGAATGAGTCGAACATTCACCTAAACTATCATGAGCAGTTGGCTCTACCAATTAAGCTATAACCTTAATAAAGAAAATAAAATTTTATTTTTTTGCGGACTTAGGAGTTGCACCTAAATTTTTTGGTCATGAGCCAAATATGTTACTATTACATTAATCCGCATAAAGTCTTTAAGAAATAGGTGATTCGAACACCTGACCCTTCGCGTGTAAAGCGATAGCTCTACCAACTGAGCTAATTTCTTTCAACCCAAGGGAGGCTCGAACTCCCGCACTAACAGTGAAAATGTTATGTCTTAACCAACTTGACCATTGGGTCTATTAAGCCCAATGCAAGTATCGCACTTACTTCTACCGATTACAAAACGGTTGCATTACTTTTATGCTAATCAGGCTATAACTATAATTATTATAATCCATAATTATTATATAATTTAAATTCATAATAATTATATAATCAAATACTCATCTTTCGATGATTATATGTGAAATATTTAGTATATTAAAAAATTAGTACTTTATATCTAAAAATCTTCGGATTCTTACAACTAAAGCCTATAGATTAAAAAATAATGAATTATTTTTTAATATTTATCGTAGTGTTCTACTACGTATATATAAGAGTATCTTAAGGTAAGCTTCGCGCTTAAATGCTTTCAGCACTTATCTATAACTGACTTAGCCTTCCTGCCATGCTTATGTTTTTTATAATACTTTAGTGAAAATATTACAAATATATATAAATAAATATATACATATACATAAACAACAGGTAAACCATAGGTCAACATACCCAACTCCTTTCGTACGAAGGGGCTATCCTTATTTTACTCTAATTTCCTCTAGAAGATAGAAACCATACTGTCTCACGACGTATTAAACCCAGCTCGTGTAGCTCTTTAATCGACGAACAGTCGTACCCTTCATGATTTCTACATTCATGTGGATGAGCTAAGCCGACATCGAGGTGCCAAACCGCGCACTCAATTTGTACTCTCTTGCGCAAATTAGCCTGTTCAATTTATGTTATCATAAAAGTTTTATCTTTTATTTCCATTTTTTTCAAAATGGTTCAGACTATTTCATCATCTTTATAAACTATATAAATTATTAGGAAAAATTAAATACCACTTAATCAACCTTTTATACCATAAGATCCAATACGACTTTTAGAATTTAATTGAGTATATTGTAAATTAGGTCTAACTTTTCCTCTTAATATAACTGATGGATATCCATTAGTAGAAGAATTGATATTCTCTAAATTACCATTATATCTTACTTTAGTTAAAGCTCTTGCAGCAGTATAACGTTTTGTTAATCTACCTGCAGCTTGTATTCTTCAACCAGATACAGATTTATATTTAATAAAATCTAATACGACATTTTTTAAGTATTTAGATTTAGTATTGTTTTGTACAAATAATTTATACAATAAATCATTAGTATTTTTAATATTTAACTCATTTCTAAAAGATAAAGAATCTAAATCTAATAAATTTTTATATTTAGAATTTAATGGTTTTTTATTTATTTTTATTTTTGCACCTAAAGATTTTGTATATCTTAATAAACGATTTTTATTTCTTCTAATTTTTAAGATTAAAGATTGTATCATTATATCACTATTAAGATATATATGTTTAAGGTCAATTATATTAAATTGTATATTTTTTTTATATATTTTTTTCAATAGATTAGTTAAACCTTGTAAATAAGTTTTAGTAAACTTAGATTGGTTAATATAAAGTAATTGTTTATAATATACATAGAACTTTAATCTTTTAAATGATCTTTTAATATATTTCTTAAAATATACATTTTCATATTTTTTAAGATAAACACTTTGATTATTTTTACTTAAAGCTTTTAAAATTACATTTTTTTTTCTTTCTTCTTTTTTAACAATAGCTAAACCTTTTTTTCTTATTAATATTAATCTTTTTTTTAATTTATTTTTTTTTAATAATGCAATAAATCTTCGTTTAATTTTATTAAGATAATTAACTTTTTGTCTATTATAAGTATATAAAGTTATATTAACTTTATCATTAGTGTGTTTAAACTCTCCATCACTAACAAATATCTTATGTGTTGAAAGTTTTCTTACTTTATTACGCAATCTTTTGTTTTTTCTTCTTATTTTTGATTCTAATTTTTTATTGTATAAATTAAAATAGGCTTTTATTAATCTTATTGCAATATTACTAGCTTCTGGTATTAAACTTAAAGTTTTTTTATTATAAACATATATACTATTTTTTCAATTTCTTACTGCAGGAGTAAAGTCTTTGTAATGTAAAGTATTATTTTCAGAATTTCTAGCCATATTTTTTTGTTTATTATTTAATTTTGATCAAAAAATTTTTAACATATTTATCATTTTATATAAAAATATATATGTAATTCTCACTACATAATATTGTAGCTTAATTAAATATAATTAAGTCTATTTCATCAGTGTTAAATTAAATCAAATCAAATTAACATTAATAATTCTACAGATATAATAGCTTGTGACTATTTATCTAATAAAAAAAAATATATAGTTAATAAAGATGTTGGGCATTAATAAAAGGATTATTGTTAGCATTACTCACCTTTTAGTCGTTGAACGTCCTTATTTAATTAGTTATAAAGATAAATAAATCTATATAACTATAATATGCTTAAATAAGTTTCGCTTCAAATTTACTTAATATAAGTAGTTTTTGAAATTTACCCAAATAATATCCAATATATTTAAAATATTGGGGGACTAACATTTAATCCCTAGCGTAACTTTTTCTATAATCCAAGACCTTTCCTTTCTGCATCTTGTGATCATATGCCCCGCTTACGCGACTGATAGACTTGTAAGTCAAACAGTAAAGCAAGATTAAGCCATTAAACTTTTAAAGTAAAAATAAATATCATATAAATAAAGGTTTAAAATAAAAATACATTATTAATATGACTAAAACATTAATAAATTTATTAATGTTTATTTTACATCTATTTACCATATAGTTAAAATCTTACTTAAATAAATAAAAATATCGAACTTAATACAACAATAACTGGATAATTATTAAATAATTAATAACAAACTAAATAGAAAAAATATAAATCTAAATATTTCTATTGTTGATGTATATTTTTTGTAAATTAAAATTTACAAATTTACAATATGAACTTTGGATATACCCAGGTACTTTTTATGGGATCTGTGCCCCGCATAAACTGCCTTCCAATCATCAAGAGTATAATAGAACAAATAAAGGTGTTTCAATTGCATCTAACAATTACCTTATACACTGGCAATTATCATATTATACCCATAATTGGTAACAGTAAAGCTGCATAGGGTCTTCTCGTCTATCTAGAGGTAAGCAGTATCTGCACTGCTATTCCAATTTCACTGAGCCAATCATCGAGACAGCTGTTGTATCGTTAAGTCATTCATGCAAGACCGCATTTAACGGCCAGGGTATTCCGCTACCTTAGGACCCTCATAGGTAAGGCCGCCATTAATCGGGGTGTCCTTCAAAACCTAACTTTTAATTAAGAAAATCCGTTACCCAGCCGACATTGGGCAGACATCACACTCAATACTTTGATATTTTATCTTTGCAGAGTGCTGTGTTTTAATTAAACAGTCGTACAACATTATTCCATGCTTCCTCTTTTTAAACCTTGTAATTTTATTACAAGTAAAAATGGCTCTCCTTATCCCGAAGTTACGGTAGTCAATTTGCCGAGTTCCTTAATGATTGTTCACTCAAACGCCTTTGTATACTCTACTTGCTTACTTGTGTTAGTATTTAGGTACGGTTCGTATATTATATTTTGTATAACATACTACACTTTCTTATTATTAATGGCCTTAAAATCTATTTATATATAGTAACTTATATAAATATAATTTTAAGGGTAAAGTACATTAGTTATATCGTTTAATAATATAGTATATATATTATTTTTAAATATAACTATTATACCTAATAAGAAAGTTAGGTACTTATAAATTGTATATGAATAAATTTATAGCTACTAGTTATTTATAACAATCATCCTCAAATTTCCAGAACCTTTATCACTATATAAAGGTTTTATTTTGGATTTTCCCCTTTTAAACATCATCGTGTTTAATAAACATAAAGCTAATAAACCCTATATTCTTAAACTTTACCTTTTGGTCAAAAATATTTAACTTAGACACCGAAATTAAATAAAATACCATAAGCTTAAGGCGAGGAATATTTTATTCCTTTTTCGTTACTCATGTCAGCATTCTCTCTTGGATTATCTTTAATCTTTATTTTTAATCTTAAAAAAGAAAAAATCTAAGATTTATCCAATGTTCCGCTACCCCATATTAACAATATATTTTTATTAATAAATATGTACAAGGTTTCGGTATATTGTTTAGATCCGTTAAATTTTCGGTGTTAATATCTATAAAGATTAATCAGTGCTCTGTTACGAGATCTTCAAAAAATGGCCGCTTCTAAGCCTATTTCCTGATTGTTTTTGATAAAAACATCCTTAATTTCACTCAACAATAATTTTGGAACCTTATAAACACTTGTTTAGGGCTGTTTCCCTTTAGACATACAACCTTATCGTACTATGTCTGATTATTCAACATTCATCTTTGCCCTTCCGAGTGCAAATACTCTCCGATAAAATCTTCACGATCCCCCGATGTATACAAAAATCTTATAATAAATTTTAATTTACTTAAGATATTGTCCGAGATCACAGTTCTGTACCTGCTAAGATGTTAATTGAATTACCTACTTACATAGGTTTCGCGGAAAACCAGCTATACTAGTCAGTTTTGTCTTTCACTAACTTACCACAGTTCATCGGATATCTATACAACGATAACCCGTGCGGGCTTTTAAAACCCTGACCATGGTAAGATCACTAGCCTTCGGGTCTAATCCTAGATACTAATTCATTTTTTCATAATTGGTTTATCTAGGCAAGATAATGTTTATATTAAGTTTTTAAATTATACTACTTCTTAAAAATTTCTTAATATACCTATTATCAACGCTTGCATCTAAGATTAACTTGCTGACCCATTATGCAAAAGGTACGCTCTTACTATTTATTTAAATTTTACTCGAGCTGCTTATAAGACTACTATTTCAAAATTTTACCTCACGGTACTTTTTCACTATCGCTTATATATTATATTTAGCTTTAGAGGAAGGTTCCCCTTTATTCAAACAGATCTTATCCATTTTACTTGTAAGCTTTTCAACATTAGCATTTAGCTAATGTCGAATCTCGTTTGATTTCTTTTCCTAAAGTTAATAAGATATTTCAATTCACTTTGTTTATTACTAGATTTATCTTAGAATTTAGAATTACTAGATTTCTTTAATATATAGCTAATTATCCATAATAGTCTCTTTATATACTTACCTTGATATATTATTTATATCAAGAAATATATCTTTCATATATAATATTTTAATTATATAGCATAGATAATACACTATTAATGTATGTTATAGAATAATAAATTATATATCTTTTTCAGGTTATTATGATTCGAACATAACACTTCCTCAACCCAAATGAGGCGCCTAACCAGCCTGGCTCTAACCTGTTTTTCAGAGAGTATCCGATTCGAACGGATGAGGCCATTCGACCTAATAAGTTTCAAGCTTATCGCTTTAAACCACTCAGCCAACTCTCTTGTATTTGATTCCTTCAAGACTTGAACTTGAATAACATCCTTATCAAAAACGCACTTTACCCATTAAGTTAAAGAATCTTGTATTATATTAATAATTTATTTTTAGTTATATTTTTAATATTATATACAAGAGCATTCAGATTTGAACTGAAAACACGAAGTTTGAAGCTTCTTATTTTACCATTAAACTATACTCTTAACAAATATATATTCATATTTAAGTATATATGCATATATATACATACGGAAAAGAGATGATTCGAACATCTAAGTGAAAATACACAATATTTAGCAAATATCTTGCCTTACCCATAGCGACTTTTCCTTTTTAAATTTATATTAAATTTTAACGGGCTAGACCGGCTTCGATCCGGCATCTATTTTCTCGACAAGAAAACCCTTTACCAATTAAGTTACTAACCCTCTATGGCCAGTCGAACTCGAATCGACACACTTCGTTTGGAAGACGAACAGTCTACCAATTAACTTATAGCCATTATAATTTGCGGTACTATATATAGACCTTTATAAAAAATCTAAATAAGTATAAGACTCATGGGATTCGAACCCACATTATAATGATTAAAAGTCACATGTTTTACCGTTAAACTAAAGTCTCTAATATATAAAAAAGTATAATATACTTTTTTATATTAAAAAGTCCAATCCTCAGAAAGAAAAAAGGTCTAATAACCTCAGTAGTATATTGAAATGAAAAGGAATAATCAAACAACATCAACAAAATGTCAGTATAAAATACCAGATTCTAAACCTAAATGATGGTGATCTGTAAAGTGATAGGCTAATAAACGTCATAATCCTACTGCTAAGAATGCAGTACCAATAATAACGTGTAAACCGTGGAAACCTGTTCCAAAATAAAAACAAGATCCATATACTCCATCAGAAATTGTGAATGAAGATACTGAATATTCTACACCTTGGAAAACTGTGAATATTACAGCTAATAATATACTGAACACTGTACCATATAAGGCTCCACTTCTATTTCCAGCTATAAGTGAATGGTGAGCATATGTAATAGTAACACCTGATGATAATAATATTATTGTATTTAATAATGGTAATTCAAAAGGATTAACTGCATCTATTCCCATAGGTGGTCATTGTGTACCCAATTCAATATTAGGTGATATAGAACTATGGAAGAAAGCTCAGAAGATTGCTAAGAAAAATAATGCTTCAGATACTATAAATAATCCTACACCTAAATTTAATCCTCTTTGTACTGCATAAGTATGATGTCCTAAATAAGTTCCTTCAGCTATTATATCTCTAAATCATAAAGACATAGTTAAGATTAAATTTATAAGAGCTAAAAATACAAAAAAAGTTGTATTAGAAAAATTATGCATAAATAAAACTCCTGTTGTTGTTAAAGTAAATAATGAAATACTTGTATAAATAGGTCATGGAGATGGTGAAACTAAATGAAAAGGGTGATTTTGAAAATGACTTTTAGTTTTATATATCATATAAAAAAATTATATTAATACGATTTTATAAATTAAAAAAAAAATTTTTTTTTATTTTTGTTTAATTGTTATTACAATAGCTCCTACCATAGCTAAAAGTAATATTAATGATACTATAATAAGTCAAATAGCATAGTTAGTATACATTATGTTTCCTATACTAGTTATATGTGTAACATCTATTAAAGATGTGTCTCAATTGTTACCACTAGCAAAAGATAACTGTTGTTTATCTTCTGCTAAAAATTCATCATTTTGTACATTATAAAGACCTTCAAAAAAAGAATTATAAATATAATTCATAAAACTAAATTCTGCTTGTTTAAAAGGAAAAATTTGTCCTATAATAAATTCAAAACTTATAACTGTTGTTATAGCCAAAGGTATACTATTGTTAGTTTCAGTTAAAAGCTCTGAAATTCTAATATTAATTAACATTAATATGAAAAGGAATAAAATAGCTACAGCTCCAACATAAACTAATAAATAAGAAATACCTATAAAATGTAATCCAACTAAAATTAAGTAACCTGAAACAGCACCAAATAAACCTATAAGGAATAAAACAGATACAACTGGATTTTTAGTTATTATTGTAGCTATACCAAATAATATAGCAAAAATATAAGCAAGATCTAAAAAACTAATATTAAAACCATTAGTTATTGAATCATTTAATAAAAATAAATTATACATTTGTTTAGTTAATAATATCTCTAGATTAAAATATTAGAAAATTAATATATAGAGAAAGAGTTTCTAAATGAAAATATATTATCATAGGAAGAAAAGGAATCGAACCTTCGATAGCATAGTGCTATTGAGTTTACAGCTCAACCCGTAAACCAACAAACGGACCCTTCCTTAAAAAAGTTAAAAAAAACTTAAAAAAATATCTACATATATTATTGTATATATTATTATACATATAATAATTTATATATTATATGAAAAAAAAATCTTTTTCTGGATTTGAACCAGTAAATATACATATTTATTACCTTTTAAAGATTATATAAAATATATAAATATTTTATATATAAATATTTTTGTTAAAATTTATCTATCCCGTGCAATTTCCATTACACGAACCTTATTTCGACTTAACACTAATTAAAGTCATGCATACGAAGATAGTATGTATATATATATATACCTGCTTGTATATATTAATATATACATATACCAAACTTATTGCACATACTCCTTTCAGCGCCTGACGAGTTGTTAGTACCTAACTGAGATTAAATTCACCGTGACGTGGTGATTCACGATTACTAGTAATTCCTTATTCATGTAGTCGAGTTACAGACTACAATCCATATTATATCCTATTTTCAGGGATTAGCTCCATTTCACAATATCGCATCCCTTTGTTAAGGCGTGTGTGGCACGTCTATAGCCCACAACATTTAGGCCATGATGACTTGTCTTAGTCCCTCTTATCATATCCAATATAATGGCGAACCACTTTATGTAAAAAAAAAAAGTGAGGGCTTTCGTTAATTAAAGGAATTAACCAGGTCTCACGACATTAACTGAAGACAGCCGTGCAGCGCTTGTAATAATTAAATATTATTCAAGTTGTGGTAAGGTTTTTCGCGGATCATCGAATTAAATAACATACTTCACTACTGGTTTCAGAAACGGTCTAATGATTTCAGTTCCTATGTTGCCATATTACTCTTGAGGTGGAATGCTTACACTTTCATTTATATGCTAAACTTTTGTCTAGCTTATGGCATTCATCATTTTCTGCCTGGACTACTAGGGTATCTAATCCTTATTGTTACCCAAGCCTTCGTCCCTCAACGTCAGTTTTTACATAGAAGGCAGCCTTCGCCGTAATCAGTCCCTTTGGTATTAACAAATTTTATCTCTACTCCAAAAGTTCTCCCCTTCTCACATAAAACTCTAGTAAAAAAGTACCCCTTTAGGGTTTAATTTACCGTCTAGGTACCCTTTAAACCTAATAAAGATGAATAACACTAGTCTTCTACGTATTACCGCGACTGCTGGCACGTAATTTGGTCAAGACTTATAAATAGAAAATTGTCATTATCAGTATTCTATTTAGAATTTTATACGATTTATTCGTTACTGTATTATTTTAATACAAATTCATTCTTCCAAGTTGCTGGTTCAGCCGTTAGGCCATTGACCAATATTCCTCACTGCTGTACTAAAACGCATTGGGGTTTTTTCAGACCCAATGTGGTCGATCGACCTCTCAGTCACGACTACGGAATTTAGCTAGTTAAGACATTACCTTTTCTACTACTTTCCGAGATATTTATTGTCATCTTAAAGCAGAAATTTTTAATTTCCTTTTTTTTTATAAGGGATTTATCCCTTACTCTAAGGTAGTCAAAATATCATATACTCACCTGTACACCACTTCATTACCCTTTACAAGATAATGACGTTCGATTAGCATGTGTCAAGCACTTGGACAGCGTTCAATCAGAGCCATCATCAAACTCAAAAATTTTTTTTTTTTGGTATTATACCTTTTTAAAATATTAATACACTATTATTGTTATTTATAATAATATCTTATTATAAATAAATAATTAATGATATTTATTTTTTATCCTAACAGAATCTAATTAAAGCATTAAAAAAACTACTTAAAACTTTAGTTTCATTGTTTTATTTAATGCTTTTAAATCTGCCATAACTTCACGAGAATTAGCACTGTAATTCTTGTATTCTGTATTATCCCTAATATACTTTTCCCCATTTTCTAAAGCATTAATAGCAGATTTTGCTGTCTTAAAACATTGTCTAAATTGTTGTTCTTGATCTCTAGCTCAACTAGATGTTTCTAACAATTTAGGATGATTATCTTCTATTTTAAGTTTAAATAAATTACCACGTGAAGGTGTAGATGCATATTGATCTTTATTAACTACTTCAATAAAAGTATTTAATTGTTTTTTCAAACCTAACACCATATCACCACATGTTTTTTGTATTAATTGTAAGGAATTCATTACTGCTTCTTTAGAAGCAGTATCTGCATCCTCTATTTTGCAAAGATTTTCATAAAAACCTTCAAAATCCGCCGCGAAACAATCCATCACCGCTTCACAGGATCCAAATGTAGCACCTACTTGAGTAGCAAACTCTATAACTTGAAACATAAAAAACGATTAATAATTACAATAAGGTAAACTTTATTTAGGAGAAATGATTTTGAAGCATCTGATCCTTATCAGGTAAACCGATTAAAGATTTAACAATTAAAAAAACATAATATAAAAATTTTTTTAATACGATAAATTTTAAACTTTATTACTTTGATGAGTCAAACAAAATAACACCTCGTTAGTCTCTTTTAGTTTTATCATATTCATGCCCTTAAGATGAATTGAACATCTATAGAATATTAACAATATTCTGTTTTACCTTTAAAACATAAGAGCAAGCTATAAAGATTGAAACTATAGATACAATCAATCTAGTTTTTATAATAATAAATATAGATACACTATTATTGTTATTTATAAAATAATCATTTTTTACTATAAATAAAAAATTATTACAGATAATACACTATTATTGTTATTTATAATAAAATCTTTTTTTACTATAAATAAAAATTTATTACAGATAATACACTATTATTGTTATTTATAATAAAATCTTTTTTTAACTAAATTTTTTTTATTAATGTAAGTCTAAACTATCTTTAATATATGAAGAAGTTAAAACAACAAACACTTGAGCTTGTATGAAAGCAATTCCTAATTCTAATCCAGAAAATGCTATAATAAACGCTAAAGGTAATAAACCTATAAAGAAGAATAATATTCCACTTGTCATTATATTATAAGTGAATCCACCTAATATAGATAATAACATATGACCTGATAGAATATTAGCTGCTAATCTAAGTCCTAATGAAACATTTCTAGCTAAATAAGAAATGAACTCTATTAAAACTAAAAGAGGTAATAAACCTAAAGGACAACCAGAAGGCACAAAGAAAGAAAAGAATTCTAACCCGTGTTTTTGAAAACCTAATATAGTTGCACCTAATACTATAGTAAAACTAATTGAAAAAGTTAAAATAAAATGAGATGTTGATGCAAAACTGTATGGAATCATACCTATTAAATTATTTATTAATATAAATAAAAATAGTGCGTATATAAAAGGGAAATATAATTGACCTTTATTAGCATTTATTTGATTTATAACTATACTATGTACAGTAGCATATATAGTTTCCTGACTTATAGATCATGAATTAGATATTATTTTATTATAGTTAGTAGCTAATAAATTTAAACCTAATATTATTAATGTACCAACAGTTAAATATAAACCTATATTAGTTAAAGCTATGTGGCTATTACCTAAGAAACTAACGTTTATACTTAATAAATCTCTTATCTCAAATTGGTCCAAAGGACTTAATATTGAATTGAAATGTAACATTTATTATATTTAAGAATAAATTTAAATTATATTTATTTGAAAATAAATTACAAGGAAATAAAAATGTAGATATTAATAAATATATGTTTATCTGTCTTTAAAACTAATTTTTATAAATAAATATATCATAATATTTATAAACAATTAGCTGTTTGTAATAACTCTATTATTAAATTTTATAGGAAAAATATAACATACACATATTTATAAAATTATAATTTTTTTATAAATATACGTGTTATAAATAAACGTACAAATCTAGGTAAAATATATTTAGTAAATGTATATATTAATATTACTAAAAAAATAAAAGTAAATATTACTTGATTAACAAAATAAAAAGGTATTAATTGTGGCATATTTAATTATATAGAAGTACAATATTTGTAAAGATATAAAAAAAAATTTTTTTTACAAGATGTCAAAATATACCTAGTAGTTACCAACCTAAGTATACCTAGCCTATTAAGGATTATAAGGAGAAATAAACAAATTATGAGAAGAAAGGAGCAAACTTACAATAAGTAAAATAAGGGCTAAATGGTTATATAAATATATTTATATAACCAATCATTATTATTTTTCTCAAGAGACTTACTTCTTAATCTCATTTAATCTTATGATATATTTAAATAATACATAGCATGTCCATAGTTTTTTTTTATATAAAAAACATAATTAATATAAATTATTATATTTATACTTATTATATTATGTTTATATAATATATATTTTAAAAATAATTGTATTATTATAAAAAAAAATTTCTTTTTTAACTTTAAAATTATAAGAATAAACAAATATATACTATTAAATTTTTGTATTGTGTATTTAATATATTGTTTTGTTTTTTATACTATAATTATATATTATATAATAAAGAAGAAACGGAATAATGCATTCCATCAAGTATAGGTGAAGGATAAATTCCAAATAAAACTGTAAATGTTACAAGTACTAATAACATAATAAATTCTCTTTTATTTACATCATTAATGTACTGAACAAAATAAGAAGAATAAGAACCTCCAAATGCTATTCTATTAAACATAAATATTGTATATGCAGCAGAGAATATAATAGATGAACTAGCTAGTAAACCTAAAATAGGCATTCTTTCAAATACACCATAAATAGACATGAATTCACCTATGAAATTTAGAGTAAGTGGAGCACCACAATTACCTAAAGATAAAATATAGAATAAAATACAGAATATAGGCATAATTTGAGCCATACCTCTATAATAAGTAATTAATCTAGTGGAAGATCTATCATATAATACACCTCCAGCACAAATAAATAAACCAGAAGAAACAAAACCGTGAGCTAAACCTAAAGTAATAGCACCTTCTATACCTTGTATAGAATTACTAAATGCACCAAGTAAATAAACAGCTGCGTGAGATACAGAAGAATATGCAATTAATTCTTTTACATCAATAGTTCTTAATGTACTGAAACTAGCATATAATATAGTTATTACACCAATAACATATATAATATATGTATAATTCATAGAGGCCTTTGGTAATAAAGGTAATATTAATCTAAATATACCATATAAACTTAACTTAAGAACTATACCAGCTAAAATTATACTACCAGATAAAGGAGATTCAACGTGAGCTTTTAATAATCAAGTATTTAAAAAAATAGTTGGAGTTTTTACAGCAAAAGATAAAAATATACCATAGAATAAAAATAACTGTGTAATATATTTAAAGTTTGCTTTATATAAAGCATCAAAATCTGTTGTACCCATTATAGATGACATAGTAATAATAGATAGTAACATAAATAATGAACCTAATAATGTATATAAAAATAAATAAAAACTGGCTCTTACTTTATTACTTGATCCAAATAATCCTATTAATAAAAATAAAGGAGGTAAAATACTTTCAAAAAATATATAGAATAATAATATATCTAATACTAAAAAAACAGCTAATAGTAATGTTTCTAATAATAAAATTATAGTTACAAAAGAAACAACATTATTTTCACTAATTGAAGATCAATTAGATAACAATGCAATAGGCATTATTATAGTTGTTAATAAGACAAAATATATAGATAATCCGTCTAAACCTAAATATATATCAAAATAATTTATTTGATATTGTTCTTGAATAAATTGAAAAGATTTGCTACTAAAATCAAAAATAATAAATATTATTAAAGAATATATAAGATTTATAACAGAAATGGTTAAACCAAATAATTTAATTTTTTTTTCTGATACAAGAAAATTTGTACCAAAAGAAGTTTCTACTGCAATAAAAAAAACACCTATTAAAGGTATTAATAATAATAAAGAAAGGGAAATAGAAAACAAAATTTAAATAAACAAAAAAATTACTACTACAAATCATAAACTAACAATTAATTAATATTTACAAGAAAATATCTGGTTTCTACCATATTCAACACTGAATTGTGATATACTTAATATCTGATATTATTTAACAATAAAGAATTTTATAAAAATTAGTATCTATATAAAGTATATTACAGTTTTTTTCTTGCAAACTTTTCTAAATTAAAGACTAGTCTAAAAAATTTTTTTTATTACGCCTATACATATCTGTATGGCAAGGAATCTGGGGAAATCGAATCCCTAATTTTCGATTTGCAGTCAAAACGCAGAGCCATCTGCTCAGATTCCTATAAATACTTATAATATATTAATAATCTAATATAATACTAATTAATATATTATAATTTAATTTAATAAAACTATTATTAGTTATAAGTAATATTTATAAATATTATAATTAATTTAAAGTAAAGAAATATTAGTAGGCACAATAGCTAACCCGTATACAATACAAGGTATTAATACAACATATGCTATAATTATAGGTAACATAACAGTTCAACAAACTGACATTAATTGATCAAAACGTATTCTAGGAAATGAAGCTCTTGCTCAAATAAAAACAAAAATTAGAGCAGCTGATTTCAATGCTAATCATAAACTAGAGCTAGTTCCACTTATTAAGAAATCAAAATTTGTATAATCCATATCAACATATAAAGAAATTATACTATAGATAGAATATACTAAAGTATCAGGCAATAAACTTAAATAACCACCTAAAAATAAAATACTTGTTAAAATACAAATAAGTACAATACTAGCATATTCTGCTAAGAAAAAGAATACAAATATAGCTGCAGAGTGTTCAGTCATAAAACCACTAACTAACTCAGATTCTGCTTCTGCTAAATCAAAGGGAGGTCTATTAGTTTCTGCTATAGATCCTATAAAGAATAAAATAAATAAAGGAAATAGTGGTAAACAAAAATTTACAGCTCTTTGAGCTTCTACTATTTCAGTCATATTTAAACTACCTGTTAATAAGATTACTAATAATATAATAGAACTTAAAATTAATTCATAACTAATTAATTGAGCTGTACTTCTTAATGAACCTAAAAAAGCATATTTAGAATTAGCAGATCATCCTGCTAATAATATACCGTATGTAGCTAAAGAAGAAACAACTAACGCATATAATATACCTAAACTAAAATCTGCCACAAATAAACCAGATCCATAAGGTACTACAGCATAACCTAATAAAGAAAATATTAAAGTTATAATAGGTCCAAGGAAAAATAAAACTATATTAGCTTGTGTAGGAGATACATACTCTTTTAATAATAATTTTAATGCATCAGCAAATGCTTGTAGTAATCCGTAATAACCTACAATATTAGGCCCTAATCTTCTTTGCATACTAGCCATTGTTTTTCTTTCTGCAACAGTAGTAAACGCTACTGCTAGTAAAGCAGGAACAATAACTAATAAACTTTCAATTATTGAAACTATTGTTAAATTTATCATTTAAATTAGAATAACATAATATTAAAAACATAATTAATATAAATTATTATATTTATATTTATTATATTATTATGTTTATATAATATATATTTTAAAAATAATTGTATTCTTGTAAAAATTTTAACTTTAAAATTATAAGAATAAACAATTATCTACTATTAAATTTTTATATTTGTTTTTTAATATACGTACTTTATATACTATTATTGTATGATATAATAAAATTTACATCTTTATATTCTCATTTTTCTATTGCTTTATATAATAATTATTAATATATATCATATTGTAATGCATATGTTATTTACTAGCTTTATACTAAATATAAATTAAAAATAATTACTATTTTATAATAATTTATATTAATGATGTATATTATAAATACATTTCGAAATAAATAAAATATATTTATAAATTTAGCACAATTTTAATATAAATATATTATTTATATATTATAGAGTAATTATCTCAAGTTTTAATATTAAAGCTATACATTTGTTTACTATCTATTTTCAAGGCATTTTTACCTAGTTCGAAGGCAAAACCTAAAGTTAAAACAAGGAAAAAACCAAGCATAATAACTAAACCGTAAATACCATTATAATAAGCACTAACTACATAAGGATATATTAATAATATTTCCAAATCAAATAAAAGAAATAATAGAGCAAAAATAAAGAAAGAAATACTAAATTGTGTTCTATTCTGTCCTAAGAATGAATGGAAACCACACTCAAAAGCACTTTCTTTTTCTTGGTAAGGATTATGGGGAGAAAGAAGCAAATTTACAACAAGTAAAATAATGGCTAAAATTGGAATTAAAAAAAAGAAAAAAGTTGTAGATGTCATGATTTAATTTTTAGTGTTTATAGTTTTTATAGAAAAGATAAATAATTAAAAAACTTTTTAAACTAAAAATAAATATATTTCATAATTATCCTTACAGTAACGAAGGTATATATTTATATATTTAATTTATAGATTTATCTAAAAAAATAATTATTTTTTTGTAGCTAAATCTGTTAAAGTATTTTCTAATAGATTAACAACAGGTACTATAATAAGGAAATGAGAGAAATATAATACTGTAGATATTTGTCCAAATTCGATAAAAGGAGTTTCAACGTGTTTAGCTCCTATTTGCATTAATATTAAGAAGTTAGCTACGAACACATAGAAAGCTACTTTACTTAATGGTCTAAATTGGATACCTCTAAATTTAGACACATCAGTATAAGGCATAGCTAATAATATTAATAAAGCAGCAAACATTGCAATAACACCTAATAATTTGTTAGGTATAGATCTTAATATAGCATAGAAAGGTAATAAGTATCATTCAGGTACTATAGCAGGTGGAGTTTGCATAGGGTTAGCCATTACATAATTTTCACTATCACCTAAAGCATTAGGCATGTAGAAAACAAATACAGATAAAACAAACATGAAAAGGAAAATAGTAATCAAATCTTTAAATATAAAATAAGGAGCGAAAGGTAATCTGTCATAGTTAGCTGACACACCTAAAGGATTACTAGATCCAACTGTATCGTGTAAAGCTATTAAGTGCATTAAAGCTAAAGCAGCTAAAACAAAAGGTAAAACAAAATGTAATGCAAAAAATCTGTTTAAAGTTGCATTATTAACAGAGAAACCTCCTCAGATAAATTCAACTATATCTTGTCCAACTCAAGGAATAGCACTCATAAGATTAGTAATAACTGTAGCACCTCATAATGACATTTGACCGTATGGTAAAACATAACCTAAGAATCCTGTTGCTATCATTAAGATAAGTATTACAGTTCCTATTACTCATGTTAATGTTCTTGGAGCTTTGTATGATCCATAGTATAAACCTCTACCTATGTGTAGATAAACTAAAAAAAAGAATGCAGAAGCTGTATTAGAGTGTAAATAACGTATTAATCATCCATTATTTACATCACGCATTATATGTTCTACAGAATCAAAAGCTTCTAATACATTAGGTGTATAATGCATAGCTAAAGTTACACCTGTAACTATTTGTATAATTAAACAAAGAGCTAACAATGATCCAAAATTTCATAAGTAACTTAAATTAGATGGTTGTGGAGAATCAATAGTATATGAATTTACTATTTTTAATAAGGGATGACTCTTTAATATTCTCATAATTTTATTAAGAAAAATTTTTATGAGTAAATAAAATATATTTTCCTTTTTCAAATAGTATTTAAATTACTCTTTGTACAATATTTATATTAAGCTTTCCATACTAAATAATAAAAATAAAATATTTTTTTTTATCTATAGATAAAAATATTAATTAACATTTTTTATAATATTAATTAAAAGGTACAAATAGAAATATAGCCAATATATTAGATAAATGTAATCATTCATTAGGTATAAACATAAATAATAAAATAATAAGAGTTAATAAAGATATAGTTATACTAAATGCATTAGATATAGTAATATTTGGTTGTAAATAAACTTTTTCAGTATTATTGTTATTTGTAATTAAAGCAGGTGCTTTAATATCTAAAATAGATGAGGCAAATTTATAAGAAGTATTACTAAAGAACATAGTTCTTATTATATTTAAATAATAAACCGCACCAATAACACTAGTTAAAACACCTATTAAAGTTAAGAAAACGAAACCATCTTGTAAAGCAGCAGAAAGAACCATTAATTTAGCAAAGAATCCCATTAGAGGTGGTATTCCTGCAAAAGAGAATATAGTAATGGCTAAACTTATAGCTATTAAAGGATTAATATAGAAATAACCTTTTAATTGGCTTACAAGTTGTACAGGTGAGTTATTTTTATCTAATAAATTATTATAATTAATATCTTTATTAATATAAAAATACAATGTATAACCTATAGTAATTAATAAAACAAAAGCATTTAAATTAGTTATACTATATTGTATAAGATAAAATATAAATGATTGTATAGATTCTACACTATTAACACTTAAAGCTAAAAGTAAGAATCCTACATGAGATATTGTACTATAAGCATATAATCTTTTAATTCTAAATTGTGTTAGACCTAAAACAGTTCCAATAATTAAAGATAGTAATGAACTTATTAATAAACTAGTTGTTCAAGTATACTGGAAAGATACGTAAATATTTTTAGTATAATGTACTAATTGTAATAAAATTATTAATATAGAAATTTTTGCTATTATAGCTATAAAAGTAGTAACTATAGTAGGAACACCGTCATAAACATCTGGTGATCAAAAATGAAATGGAGCTGCTGATATTTTAAATAATAAACCTATAGACATTAATAATATACAATATGGTATATATGTAGCTATATATGAATATGCTGCTGTATTTTCTTGTAAATTTATAATATTAGATAAATTATTTATTATATAAAAACTATCAAGATATGTAGTACCTGAATTTGCATATATTAATGCCATTCCTAATAATATAAAACATGAAGATAAACCACCTAATAAAAAGTAAGTTAAACCTGAAGAAGTTGAAGATTCTGAGTTTCTGTATATTGTAGAAATTAAGTACAATCCATAACTTTGTAATTCTATAGATAAAAATATAGATATTAAATCACTACTTGAAACTAATAGAACACTACCCATTACAACAAATAATAATATTAATGTATATTCTATTATAGTAAATTGTTCTCCTTTTCTATTTAAAATATTTGAAATATATAATTTAACATTTTTTAATAATAAAGAATATAAAGTCAAATGTTTATCAGATACAAATTTTCTAGGAAAAAAACTTGTTAAGTTTAATATTAATAAACTAATAAAAAATATTAATATTTGGAAAACTAGTGTTATTGAAGAAGTATAAAATAAACCTCCAAACAATCCTACACCTGTATCTAAATAAGAAATAAAAAGATTATTATAAGTATAAAATATACTGTATAATAAAATAACTATCCCAACTCTGGAATATAATATACTTGTATCTCGTCTTGAAGACACTGAGTTAGATAAAATTAAAGAAAATATTGTTAATAAAAGCATAAAAAAATTTATATATATAAAGTTAATCCTTTGAATCTGATTAACCAAAAGGCTCAATGTTAGGATTAGCATAATTATCTAAAGAAATTTATTAATTGATCAATTTGATCATTAATTCCATTAGTATTATTAATACATTAATTATATTAACACCCCTAACACCTTTAATACAATTAGTTTAATTAAGGCTATTAGCATAATTAACATCATTAGTATTATTCATAATACACTTTAAGTAAGTTTTGCAAAACTTAAAAGGTAAATTAAAAAAAAATCTATAAAAAAAAAATATTTTTTAAGTAAATTCATTTTTTTTTTTACTATTCCAATCTTGGAATATAATATATTTGTATATTGTCTTAAAGACAATCAGTTAGATTATAATAAATATAAAATAAGATTTCTTTTTGTCTAAGTATTATTTTTTATAACTTAATATAGAAAATAGAGTAAATATTATTAAAATAAATAAACTATTATCATTACCATTAAATGAAGTATACAATAAAGATATATAGAATAATAATCCTATTAAAATATATAAAGCATAAGTAGTTATAACACCAGTACTTAAACTACTTATATTATTACTTAAAGCTAATAATCCTTTTTCTAAACCATAAGGTCCTATTAATTCTACAGAACCTTTATCAAGATTTTTAGTTGTTTGACCTCCTAATTTTAATACAACTTCTGTAATATATTTGTTATAGAAAAGTTCAATAAAGAAACGTTGATTAAAGAAACTAAAAATTTCATTACCTAATTTAGTAAATTTAAAATTAATTAATAATTTAGGTAAAAATTCTGAAATGATTAAAGCTACAAAAGATAAAGATACAGTAAAAATAAAAGGTAATAGTTTAAATATAGTATCTACAGCAAATTCTGTATCTAACATAATTTCATGTGAAGGATGTATAAATAAACTATTATCTGCAAAGAAACCAGTACCTAACCCTATAAAGATATCTTTAGTTAAATAACCAAAAAATATAGAGAAAACAGCTAAAATAATTAAAGGTAAACTCATAAATATATCTCCTTCATGTGCTTGTTTATAATTAACTAAAGGTCCATTAGGATTAGTTAAGAAAGTTAAATATAATACTTTAACAGAATATAATGTAGTAAACATAGCACCTATTGTAGCTATAAAGTATATAACAGTACTAGAAAAATAAAATTGACCATAAGCAGATTCTAAGATAAAATCTTTAGAATAGAATCCAGTCATAAAAGGTATAGCTACTAAACTAAGAGAAGCTATTAACATAACTGAATAAGTTAAAGGTAAGAAAGGTCTTAAACCTCCATATTTTCTAAAATCTTGATTATCTGCTACTGAATGTATTACAGATCCTGCACCTAAGAATAATAAAGCTTTATAGAAAGCATGATTAACTAAATGGAATAAAGCTATGTTATAACAAGATAGACCAACAGCTATAACCATCATACCTAATTGACTCATAGTAGAATAAGCAATAACTTTTTTAATATCTTGTTGGAAAAGTCCAATAAGAGAACTAAATACTGTAGTAATAGCACCTAATCATAAACAAAGAATTAAAACTGTTGAACTATATTCTATTAAAGGAGAAGATCTCATTAATAGATACACACCAGCTGTAACCATAGTAGCTGCGTGAATTAAAGCAGAAACTGGTGTAGGACCTTCCATAGCCATAGGTAATCAAACATGAAGTCCTACTTGAGAACTTTTAGCCATAGCTCCTATTAATAAACAAATACCTATAATAGTAATAATATTTTCATTAAAATAAGGAGCTAATGAGAATACTGTACTATAATCTAAATTACCAAAAGATCATATTATTGCAAACATTCCTACAGTTAAAAAGGCATCACCTACTCTATTTGTTAAAAAAGCTGAAATAGAACTTTGATTTGCTGCTATTCTAGTAAACCAGAAATTTACTAAAAGATATGAACATACACCAACACCTTCTCAACCTACAAACATTAATAAATAATTATTAGCTGTTACAAGAATAATCATCATAAAGGTGAATAAACTTAAATAACTAAAAAATCTTTGAATATGAGGATCATGACTCATATAACCTATAGAATATAGATGAACTAAACTAGATACTATTAATACAGGTATTAACATAGAAACAGTTAAAGAATCGAATTGAAAACCTCATAAGACGTTAAGGGATTCACTATCTATTCATCTAAAAAGATTTATAGATACAGGTATACCATTCATACCTACTTCAAAGAATGCTATTATACTTAATAAGGTTGTTAACATTACACAACTAGTTGTTATAATTTGTGCTCCAGTTATTCCAACTTTTCTACCAAAAAAACCTGATACTATAGAACCTAATAAAGGTAAAATAATTAAAGATAAATACATTATTTATATTGTATTGCTATACTTCCTCTTAATCTATAAAATGCTACTAAAATACCTAGACCTATTGCAGATTCTGCTCCAGCTATAGTTATAATATATATAGCAAAAGTTTGACCAAGTATATCATCAAAACTTAAAGAACTTATTAATATTAAAAATGTAATAGCTAATAACATTATTTCTATTGAAATAAGCATTAATATTATATTTTTTCTATTTAAAACAAAACCTAATATTCCTATTAAAAACAATATTAATGATAAATTCATTTGTTTATTTACTAAAGATTTATATATGTTGAAATAATATATACATTTTAATAATAAAATATATATACTTTATTATTGAGTATAAAAATATATTTATACACTTAATAAGATATACAAAGATATCTTATATAATTAACCTTCCATTTGTTCTCTTAATCATAGAAGGAATTTAGCTAATGGAACAGATTGTATAGCTATAGGCATAGAACTGTGTAATATTCCACAAATTTCTGAACATTGACCAAAGAATGTTCCAGGACGATTTACATAAACTGATGATTGATTTAATCTACCAGGATATGCGTCACATTTAATACCTAATGAAGGACAAGCATAAGAATGTATAACATCTGCAGCTGAAACTACAAATCTTGTGTGTGTTAACTCAGGTATAACAACTCTATTATCAACCTCTAACATTCTTAATCCACCTTCTTCTAAATCAGATTCCGGTACTATGTATGAATCAAATTCAATGAATTCATTATCTACATTAGTGAAATCTGGATATTGATAACTTCAATATCATTGGTGACCTTCTCCATATATTACTAATGAAGGATCCATAACTTCATCCATTAAATATAATAATTTAAAAGATGGAAATGCTATAAGAATTAAAATAACAGCAGGTGTTATTGTTCATATTAATTCTATTAATGTACCGTGATTCATGTATTTGTGTGATATTTGTGATTTTGCAGCTACAAAATTTTTAATTATAGTTATCATCATTCACGATACAGTAAATAATATAATTGCTAAATAAAACATTATATTATTATGTAATTCTTCTATACCTTCCATTTGAGGTGTACCACTATCTTGAAAAAATAAACCTCAAGGAGTTGGAGCATCTAATTTTATAATTTGAGATTCAAATAAAAAATTCTTAATCATATTTTATCTATTGTCATTTTTTTTTTATCTTTTACAAACGGCGTATAATATTCGTACATTATGTACGAATATTATATATTAATACCTATATTTAAATACAAAATATGTAATTAATACTTTAGAAAATGGGGAAAAGTATGTATGTATGTATGTATTGTATATATGTATGTATGCAGATAAAATACGACTTTCTCGATTTTATTAAATTTAAGCAAAAAATTATTTTTTTTCTTTTACTAAACAGATATTAGGCAACGTATAATAATAAGAATGCCATCATTAAAGCAAATAATCCTGTTGCTTCAGCAAAAGCAAATCCTAATATAGCATAAGCGAATAATTGACCTCTTAAAGAAGGGTTTCTAGCAACACCTAAAATTAGTGCACCAAAAACAACACCTATTCCTACACCAGCTCCGATTAAACCTGTAGTTGCTAATCCTGTCCCAATTATTTTAGCGGCTTGGATCATGATAAAAAAAAAAAAAATTACAAATAGGTAACCTATATTTAGGAGAAATGATTTTGAAGCATCTGATCCTTATCAGGTAAACCGATTAAAGATTTAACGATTAAAAAAACATAATATAAAAATTTTTTTAATACGATAAATTTTAAACTTTATTACTTTGATGAGTCAAACAAAATATCACCTCGTTAGTCTCTTTTAGTTTTATCATATTCATGCCCTTAAGATGAATTGAACATCTATAAGAACATTAATAATATCTTGTTCTACCTTTGAACTATAAGAGCAAAGTTATATGTATATATAACTTTTAGATACAATTAAGCCAATTTCTGTTAATAAATATAATTCTAAATAAAAACTTAATATTGGGTTTATGTACGTTAAATTATAATATATATATATTTTATAATAATTTGTATATATTTAGTTATATAAGTATTTGTTTCTTTTAAATTCCAAAATTTTAATTATATATACATATTTTTAATAAGTTGTGGACTTTCCTATATAAAAGAAATATTTTATACATTGTATCAAAAAGTATAATTATATAACATAATGTTTAACTAATTTTTAACTATTGATTTAATTTTTATGTAGTACAAATTAGCTCTCTTAAGCCAGTAAGAAAATTGGTGGCAAAATCTCATTTTTTTAATTCCTTGATAGAATTAAATTAAATAGAAAACAATTAAAAATAATATTTAGTTTTTATTTAATTAACACTTAGTAGTTTATTATTTGAATCAAAACTAACACTTATAATGAAACTACCTAAGGTAGTTTCATTATTTAGGTATTCAATTTTACCAAATTTCATCGGAATTAACTATAATTTCTGTGGATGCATTTTATCTGACTTACTTTATTAATATAAATCAAACAAAATATGACTTTTATTAGTCTTTTTCAGTTTTATTAGATTTAAGCCCTCAAGATGAATCGAACATCTATACGAATATTAACAGTATTCTGCTCTACCATTGAGCTATAAGAGCCATAGTATTCTTATCCAGGATTCGAACATGGATCAAAATATTAGAAGTATTTTGCTCTACCATTGAGCTAATAAGAAAATGCTATTTAATTATATATATATTATACGTGTACAAGATTCGAACTTGTATTAACGTGTCCGTAGCACGGAGTTCTAACCATTAAACTAACACGTAAGGTTTTTTAATATTTATTAAGAAATTCTTTTATATAAATATACTATAAATGTCTTTTATTTTAAAGCTATATTATACCAAGGAAATTCTGTTATAAATATTTTATAAATTTCTTTCTTTCTTTCTTTTTTGTATTTTTTTCATAGTTTTTATTATATTCTATATATAATTCATGCAAAACTGATAAGCGTCTATAAATTCGTTCTTATCTGTATTAGTTGATGTAATTTAATTGCTAGTTATTTGTTTAGAACTATCTTCACCTACATATTTACTTTAATCTTGAACCATTAACCCTAAACTTTATTTTATTGCCTTTTCTTTATTATTACCTTCAGATAAATTATATTGTTCATTAATTTCTTATTGTTTACAAATATTTAAGTTATAATGCTTAATATTTGATTATCCATTAACTTGTTCTAAATAATAATTATCATATTGAATAGGCTTTAATAAATTATTAGATAAAAAAAAGTATCTCAAGTAAATCTTATTATTTTATTCAAAATAACAAGAATAAATGAAAATAAATAAAGTAATGCACTATCAAAATCTTTAAAGAGATCAACACTATAATAATAGAATATTATATATCTAAATACAATACTCATAATAGTTAGGATTAACAAACAAATCATACTTTTAAATATAAAAAGTTCCTTAAATTTGTAGAAAACAAATTTTAAGTTTATTTACTCAATTTAAATTGAGATAAAGGATTAAATGCAGATTGTAAAGGAAGGCTTACAAAAGCATGAGGTTTAGGAGGACTACTTAAACATCATTCTATAGAGTTATTATTTCTAGTAAATAGAACTTGAAATAAATCACTATGGAATTGAGGTATTAATCAAGGATATCTTGAAACAGCTGTACCTTCAGTTAATTGTTTGTACAGAAGGTTTAAAAAATATCAAGTAGCTACTACACTAATAATAGAACCGAAACTACTTATTAAATTTCAACCTGCAAAAGCGTCAGGATAGTCACTAATTCTTCTTGGCATTCCTTGTAAACCTAAGAAATGTTGTGGGAAGAAAGTTACATTAACACCAATAAATAATAATCAGAAATGAACTTTACCTGCGAATAAATTGTAAGATAATCCTAATATTTTCGGTATTCAGAAATATCAACCACTATATAAAGCAAAAACGGCACCCATTGATAAAACATAATGAAAATGAGCAACAACATAGTAAGTCTAATAAATTATATTTAATTTTTAATTTAATAAAATAAATTAAATAAATTAAAATACATTAAAGGCTATATGTTATCCTACATGACATCCACTACATATAACTGCATTACACATATGACAGACATGAACCAAAGAATGTACACCAGTAGCAGCTACATGATCACCCCCATCAAAATCGCAAACCATTCCTATATTATGAGGTTTAATAGGGAAATGTGTAAAGTTATGTGAACAACTACTCACAGAATTCAGCAAAAAATAAGGACGGAGATAACAAAGAGCACAAAATAATCCAGCTTGAATCCCATGTGAACATGTAGAAACTAAAGATGTTTCTACATTAACATGAGGTTTAGGTATATTTTGATTAAATATTAATTTTCATATAAAATCATAATACCATTGTTTTATTATAAATCAACCACAAAAAAAAGCAATAACGGCACCCACTGATAAAACAAAAAGAACATGAGCAACAACATAGTAAGTCTTAAATTTTATATTATGTTAACATAACTTTTTTTTTTACTCTATATCTTATTATTATGTATTTATTTATTTATTTATGTATAACATATATACACTTTTTTATAAAGTGTCTAGTTTTATTATTGTTTGCACAATGCTCGGACTATATTTTATCTAATAACCTAACTTAATAAGTTTTCGATTGCCACGTTTAGTCTCTACAGATCCTACTTATTAATATAAATTTAATATAGTTTCCACGGTATTTCCTTATACTTTATTTATTTTTTTTTTTTTTCTTTCTAGCTTTATAGAAATGTATAAGATTTCACCGTTAGCAATAAAATACATTTATTACCGAAATAATAAACAAATTATTTCATAGTGGCATGACAACATGACACTTACTATTTTTAAAATTAAAAAACTGCAATGAATTTTTTTAATGAAATGGATTTTTCACCTAATAACGGGTAATTATTACAATGATTTATAATATTTAATAAAACTTCTTTTTTATAAATCTCTAAGAAAAAAAATTTTTTATTTGGAATTTTATATGGATTATTTTTTATATCATTAGTTAAAAATGTATGTTTTATAGCATTTAATAAATAAAAATCGTCATATATTCCTATAAAAAATGAATTATTATTTTTTTTTATAAAAAAACAACCTTCAGCCTCAATGAATCCAGATAATCAACCTAAAAAATAGTTAGGTACTAGAAACATTTTATTTGAAGATTTAATAATTTGCATTTGATTATTATATTTTAAGTTTCTTATTTCTAAATATTTATTCACAGAATTTTCCCGTAAACAGGTTTTTAAAAACGACACTTGACACTGTAATCTTGAAGTTAAAGGAGGATAAGTATGAAAAATATCTAATAATTTAACTATAATTTTTTTTTCATCTAATACTCATATAACTTCTTTTTTTTGATTTATTATTTTTACAGTACCTGATATAACTTTTGCTATAATAATTAACATATCAAAATTAGCTTTAGTATAATTTAATTTTATAATTAATCTAAATAATAATTTTTTTTTCTTTTTATTAATCTGTATATTACCTTTTCCATCCATTAATCCAATTC
>Ga0307512_10001619_pt1 | contig 31254 bp, 31 predicted proteins | sample 14_EM_MG_FD_200267 | JGI IMG/M metagenome (GOLD analysis project Ga0307512, IMG submission 200267) | Populus trichocarpa ectomycorrhiza microbial communities from riparian zone in the Pacific Northwest, United States - 14_EM | ecosystem: Host-associated > Plants > Roots > Unclassified | place... | reverse complement strand
CATTCTAATCTAATTAATATACAGTCCAGTAGGTATCTAAATCAACATGATTATTTACAAGCCATACGCTATCGATGCCGCCCGATGCAGCATTCTCCCGCACCAAATGTGCCGGTCCAACTATTGCCCCAACCAGTACAATATGCATCTTATTCATTTGTTTGACAACCCGGATGAACCCGTCAACACAATCAGCCCAACCATGAAGATCTTCGAACTTTGTTGGAATTACCACCGCATATTCTTGAGCTTGAGGACATAATAACCATTGTTGAGTCATCTGGCACCTCTTAGAAAAGGTCAATAATGCTTTCCCGGCTGACAGGCACTCCTGAAATTGGAGGATCTGATTCTATGGAGTCCAGCTGAAGGATAATACAGGAAAAGAAGGAACTCGTCCTTGGAAGGTGTTATCGAGGTCATTCTCTTCACTTTGCGTATACTGGACCCAGATGTTATGAGATTCCGGCATGATCGCTTGGTTGGCATTCGTATATTCTACCTTGCAATCAAGTCCCAGACGCTCAACAGAAGTAGGGTTGTGAAATGGTTGACGGTAATACAACAGCCCGTTCTGGAGTGTAATAGATATACTGTCTAAGAGTAGATTCTGATCGTATCCGAGCACGAGTCCACTTACTCTGTGTCCCCAGTCCTCTTCAATTTGCGCATTGAATAGCTGTCCAAAGTTGGGAATTCCGAAGTCTTCTGATGCATCTCTGGGTGAGGTTAATTTGATACTTCTGCACACTCCGCAGACATGCATTTCTCTCACATGATATAACTGCTGTGATACAGGGTGGATAATGGGCCCGTCCTCAATTGTTTGGAGACGCAAAAGATGGGCACTGCGTGTACTTCGCCACTTATCGGTAGCGGACAGTAGGTTGAAAAATTTTGCTGAGTCAAAATCGTACCAGCCATGGAGTGCAAGATATGATAGTGTCTCCTCCATATAGTCCAGACCAGTACACCGGTCATTGTGCTTGAGCAACTGACAAATGTAATTGACTTCGTTGGTAGATCGATATGCCTCATTCACGTTGGTGATATGTAGCCGTTCAGAATTATTGGTGGTTGAATTGTCACCAGAACCCATTCAGCAAATTGACTCTGAGATATGGCTCGCAAGATGCATCTTTGGATATCCGAAATGATTTAGGCGTTGTTCAATGGATTTCCAGAGCGCCTGAATGCCGAATGTCTCCCACCAAGCTTCAAACTCGATCAAACAGATGGAGAATTGCGTCTTGAACCGCTTCGGTTCATTCGAGGTGATGCCATAAATCTCTCTCTCCAGCTGGTTAGTGACCCGCTCCGTATCAGCCAAGCTCCAGGTCATGGCTTCTGTCTCAGCATTGGATAGGCAGATCTGAAATTGCAGTCGCTTGTCGGCGGTCATGTATGCTGCTCCGTAAGCCTCGTCTTCAGCGGCAGCTTTCATTAGGGCATGGTCTTCAGCGAATTTGCTTCTGGGACCGCTTGCCTTGGTCCTGACTTCCTACAATAGTTGTCGCTCATGACGTTTGAACAATTTATCGAACAGCTTGCGTTTAGCAGGTGTCTCCGGATGGATTTCGCGCTCCAATCGCTCGTTTGCCTTCTGACGATCAGCATCTGACCAAGTTGTGGCCGTTTGTCGGGCTCTGTTCAGGCGCACCTGAAATTGCCTACGTTTGGTTGTGGACACCTTTTCAGCCCCATACACAACAGCCTCCATTGCAGCACAAATCTTATGAATCTTTTGTTTGCCTAATTGATAGGATTCTTTTGCCAACAGGTCATCCATTTTGGCCTTGGCGGACTTCGACATTTTCGGTTCGCGAAAAATACCCTTCTTCTGGTAACATCGCTTGAGTGCATCGTCCAGTGCTTTGAGGGATAGGTCCGAGTGATTTTGTTGGCTAACAAGTAGAGAGAATTCACATAATGCCCTCGCAGCTCCCATTACCATTCCATCGGAGGCTGTTTCCGCCACAGTTTTCCCATCATCTGTGGAGCACACAAGAATTGGAGCGCAATTCACTGCCAGTGTTCTGATCATTCCACAGATCTCTGTACCTTGCAAGGTGCCGCTTTTCAATGAATCGAATGGTTTAGAGAACTGCTGCAGACCGGGATATCGGGGCACCGATGTGAATCAATTGTCAAATTGATCCTTGACATTTTTAGCTTCCAGGTATTTCTGCAGCCAGTGCAATAAGTCTTTAACTAACCCCAGGAGCAGCTGATGCAATTCATCAGGCTGCCAAAGCCGATAGACATGGCAGAGAGGGGATTGCCAAGACTGGTTGCAGATTTGGTGGACACCTACAGTGTGCGGAGCATCAATATGATTGTCCTCGAGCAGCTCCGAGTAAATATGCTGGTCTCTTAAGTTATCGAGGGGTCGAACAGTTGAATGCCCGATCGGGACACCATCAGGAATTTCACACATCGGGCATGGGATATCTGAGACTTGATCAATCATGACTTGTTCCAGATAATCCCCGACCCAGGCAGCCAAAAGAGGGTAACATTGTCGCCGGAATCCGTCGGCACAATCCCATTTCAAGCCGGGGCCAGTGATGTCAAGATGCCTCAGTTGAGACAGCACAGTTCCAACCGCGGAATGCCATGCCTCGTGAATGTTTTTGGCACCTTTCGGCGGATATGGGATCAGCCCGACAAGAATCTAGATGCGCTTTTTTGGTGTATGGCGGATATCTTTTCGAATATTACCAATTGTGAGATACAGCGGCCAGGCATGTTGATCGCCCGAAGAATTGGTAAAGTGAGTCTTGTCGGATGCACAAATGACTGGCACAATCGTCGCTCCGGCAGGAAGTTGATCTTGTGTATCCCACCACCAATCGCCCGTGTTCATCTCGCTGTAGATTCAACGCCTCTCAGAGTCTGCGAGGCGCACCGGTTCAAAATCGAGGTGCGCCTGAAATGAGAGATGTGCCAAAAGGAACTGGATACATTTGAAAATATCCCTATAGAATAATGTTCCGAAGATATGTGAGTCATCTTCAATCCAACTATCATCGCCAAGCACGAAATCAAGTTCAGAGAGCAGCTTTCATTGGGCATCTGCCGATTCGAATGATTTGATTTTGTAGTTGTCCAGTCCACACCTGAGATGTTGATCTATCCAGGTTTTCGTTTGCAGGCTAAACGACTGAGCCTGCTGAAAGTCGTGAGCGGACCGAAATGAATGCCATGGATTCCATTGTTCTGAGTACTTGCGATGTTTGTTGTACAATCCAGTTGCTTTGCCTTATGCTTTCCCCCACGCATTTTCCAGTCCAACTACCTGCCTATAAGCCTTTGTCTTGGTTGGATCAGGGGTACAGGTGAGATCAGGCTGCTGAGGGTCTATTGGTTCCTCGTTGGGAGTATCATCAGGTGGTGGTGCACCCGGTACGTTGTCTATGAGTCGATCGTTAATTGACAGTTTGTAGATGCCCATTCAGGTACACCTACTGTAGTCAAATTATGATGGCTCAGGGTGATCCCAGGCGGCAGGTGGCAGAATCCCGTTGGGTAATAGCCCTTCATTCATTGATATTGGGTGATATTGTTGATAGTGAGCTTTCAGTCGGTTCTCGTTGCATAATGTCATTTTGCAGATAACGCATCTAACATGTTTCCGGCACGTGTTGACCATATTTGAAAAACACTCTGTGTTCTGACGAATCTCGATGATGCTTTAGGGGGTATGGTTTGTTGCTGGATTTGAGCCTCAGGGATATTGTTTGAACGTGAGCTAACTCAGGTTAGCGTATCACTATCAAAGCCGCATCACACCCCACCAAATGTAGAGGAGGGGTAAAACAAAGTCACCTCACGATCAGTTTTCTTCACATACTCGGATACAATATATCAAATGCCGCTCAATGATGTTGCACAGTATCTACTGAAAATGGTAAGCAGAGTTAGTTACTTTTGTCATCACTGCGATCAACTTTTAATCCTGATCACCAGGTGCTACCAGGATCAGCCTTATCGTATACTACGTCATTGCGGCATTGTGTAGATTATGTCTACGCTCGAGCCTCAAGCAGCACATAACATCAACTTAATACAATGAATAGGTAAGTTTCCTAGCTGGCTGTATGCCCGCTCAATGATCATCGAGAACTGAGAGGCTGGTAGGATGTTTTCTTCAGTAACAATCCTTGACCGGTAGGTGGATCCTAAGGAGACAATGAAGTTTACACAAGGAGCTCAAAAGGAAGCAATCACTGTAGGTGCTCGACAAACAGGCCTCATATTGAATGAAGTAGTAGGTTGTACACACACATTAGGAGTGTATAATGCCTAGTCATGCTAACCTTCCAACCGGATATAGTTCTTGTTGCTTTCCTGGAGATATCATGTCGTATCCCTTCTATGACCTTTACAGTTATGAACCGAACAAAGGTGAGCTTCTATCCAAGCTCCTAGTATACAAGTTTGAGTAGATAACAAAGAAGGGCAGGACGGGTGTGTTATGAGTTCTTTTTCTCAGCCGGGTTTCATTGGATCAAAGGTGAAGTCAAACACCTCAGTGCGTGACAAATAGGATGGATATAAGAGGCCTTCATTCCGCTGAAGGTCACTGGTACCTTCAATATTCTCAACTATACTCTGCTTCATTCGAAATCACCAATTCAATTGATTATTTGATTACTAACATCTTTTGTTCGCATACGATGTCGACGAATGGATCTCCACCGAAGACAGCCATTATGGCTCCACCGGGTGGCCTGTTTGGCTCACAACAATGCCCAGATGAGAATGTGGGAGCATCAGATAACCATGCTGGAAATACACCGAACAAAGACACTCAATTCGGGCAACCTACGAATCAATTTCCTCCACCACCGGGGTATAGTTACCCACCTTCGCAGCCTCCATTTCCAGGCACTCCCCAGTTCTACCACCATGGCCCATTCAACATGACACTGGGCACACAACCAAGCACTGGTGCAACCCAAGGATATGCGAGTTATGGGCCACCGTGGCAAAGATACGATTTCCCCCAAGGATGGTATGGTGGACCACAAATGTTCCCCCCTCAGCAATACCCCGCACAGGGGCCGTGATCTCTAGGCACACCTCGAGTGCCTCTAGCACTACCTGGAAACATTCTAGTCATTCGGCCGACCTCTTCCGCCTCTACTCCATACGGACAACCTCCAGGCGCACCTGGGGAACCCCCCATCAGCCTCCCAACAAAACGATTTCAGCCGGCAGCGGAACCGCGCAGGACAGATGTTGCAGGGATTGCGGACTTGCCCCCATTACCAGAGATTTCTTATGACGAATTCGATGCAGATTTTGAGAGCAATGATTTGTCGGACTTGGGCGGGGCTGAGGGCAAAGCCCCAATCAGCTTGAAGCAAATGGAATTCTCCTTGAAGCAATTTGCCAAAAGGATGGGGCAGCCCAACTTTAGTGCATTCAACAAGTGGAAGAAAGTATGGGTGGCTGTGTTTCTCGAGAAGAAGCATCGGTCCATTATTCCGGGACAGAACCGTTTGAAACAGCAGGGTGATGGACCCCTGCACTGGGAGATGGCGGTTGCAGATTTTTTGTAGACTTTCGAGAAGTGGCTGCCTTTGGAAAACTTCGATAATGCCCAATGGATTCGGCGACAATGGGTTGAGATATTTCTGAAGAAATGTGCAAGCGAGGTTCGGGAGGCGAGGAAGAAGGGAAGGCGAGGCAACAAGCGACCAGTGACGGATTTGGGAGAGTGCGCGGGCAAAACAGCGAGAGGTAACGTCCCACAGTTGCCAAATACAACTTTCATGGTTGTGATTCGTCGAGTGCCAAACGGCAACAATTACCCGACATCCATCATGCAATTCCAAGCTCCGTACACAGATGTGAGGCACTGGGAGGAGCTGATTGATTTCATCGAAAAAAATTGTGGCCCGAAAGAACTATACTGTCTAACTGCGTTATACAAATCCAACTTGACTCAGGAAGAATTGGACGAAGAGTATATGGGATTATACGCGCTGGGGCAAATGATGAATGACCCTCTATATGGTCAGATATCATACAACAGTTCCCTTTCAAATGCCTTCAAGTTGAAACTGGGACACGATGTGCAACTATTTTTGATAGAAATGAACGCAGCGACCGGGAAGGATATTGCCAAGCACGTAAGGAGACCAGCCAAGGTAATCCCTGCTAGCCTTGTTACGGTAAGTTATGCCCACTGCTAATCAGAATACTTAGACTTCTGAGGGATCTGATGAAAATGAAAGAGTGGTGGATGACGAGGCAGGTGGGAAAGAGATTGATAGTATTAATGTAAGTTCTGATTGAGTGAATAGAATTGATTATATACCACATATCATTAGGTCCAAATGCTTGTCTGTGAAATACCTAACATCGCGATGAATTTCAGGAGCGCCGGAGTATGAGCCCATCTGCCCAAATGACATCTGAGCAACTGAAAGAGATCACTGAGGACGAAAAGAAGACCGGCCAAGGTTGAAGAGAGGTTCAGGAGCAAATGGAGGATGGCGAGGAGGTCCTCGATCCAGATAATACCAGTTCAGTCTTAACCACTGTTCTCAATACAATCAACAACAAATTTGAACATGAGTGCCTTGATGAGGTGGTCAGGCTGCTCAATGCCCATCCGATTCGCCAATCAACCGACAACCGTGTTCCAGGCCACAAATATTCAATACCAGGCCAGCCGGGAACTAAGTTTCTGGCGCACCAGGTGTGGGCCATCTGGTTCATCGTGAGGAGATAGGTTTGGGATGCTGATATGCCAGGAGCACTGGTGGCGGATGAAATGGGACTTGCAATGACTTTCCCCTCGGTTGCAGCAGCAATGCTTTGCAAATTGGTGACTGAGAAAGTTGTTATGGGGTTGCCACTGTCCATTTTGTAGGGGAATACCCTTGAAGAGTGGGTGATTTTGGCGCACAATGACTTTCCTGGCATTGTCGGTGAAGAACGGGAGTGGTATGCAGTCCAGAGATTGAATTCAGTGCCCCGCCGCCTGTTGGAGATACAGCCAACACCACCTCACGGGCATCCGGCACTTATATCGGCCCATGAACCAATCTTGGTAGTCACAATGCCCAGAGTTGCAGAGACCTTCAAGACTGTCATTGATCAGATGACACATGGAACCGATTTCAAACTGGTCAACTTGTTGCACGCCGAAAATGCGAATCTCACCCACGAGGATCTGAACACCAGCATTCACGAGCCCGAAAACTAATGGAATATCCACCTTGTGTTGTATGATACCTTAACATCTAGGGCGAAACCATCAAGCAATGGCTGGCTCTCACACTATTCTGGGAGTTTTGGGATTTTTGATCAGTCTCATCGGTACAAGAGGAAAAATAGTGTAGGCTGGCAAATTGCGACGAATGCGAGAATTGGATTCAAACTTCAAGTCACTGCAACACCGGGATTCCATTCACTCTATGACTGGTGTTATCAGGCGATGTGGCTCTTTTCAGGTGCGCCTGAAGATCCAGAGAATGAGACTGTGATGGAAAAGCACGGTGCCGATGCACTGTATTCTGCTGTGAAGAGTTTAATGCATGCGATCCGGACTGAAGACCAGGACGCTCAACAGGATGCAGCACACCGGATGATCCAAATTGCAAAGCCCTGGACGATAAGGAGGTGGTCAGAATCGAAACGCGCAAATGGGAAACCCCTAGTTCGGATACTGATGGAGAATGCACACCTTGTTGATCTCTTATGGACTGAGGAAGAGCAAGCTAAACTCAAGACCATTGTGGATCGATACACTTCACGGGGTGCTTCAGGAGCGTGGAGGGTACATAGATGGCACCTGGCATGTTTCTCATTGGTATTGGGAGACACCAAGGATCGGAATGACGTTTCAGGACAATGGTACAATGAATGGCCACTTGAGACTTGGGTCGATTCTCCGATTTTCCGATGGCTGAGAGACAAATTTCTGCCAATGCTTGTCAAGGAAGCTGCGGAGTATCCCGAACCTGACGAAGACAAAGCATCAAACGAGGCGCTTCTGCACGATCCCGAACGTAATAAATGCCCCTTGCTTAGTGCACCTCCTCCGCAAAAGGCGGTTACATTTTGTCCTCTTCCTGGCCAAGTACGTCATTTAAAGTGGTGGCTCACAAAGTTTTTTGCGGATCATCTGGATATTTTCTACATGTATGCGGAAATGGGCAACGATGAGCGCACAGAACTGTAGCTCAAATTCCAAGCTTCCCCAAATCCCTCTGCATTCGTAACTACACCCAAAGTGGGTGGGACAGGCCTCAATCTCACAGCAGCAAACCATGCGGTAATAACTCAGAAGTTCTGGGTGTTGAATGAGCAGCGGCAGGCATTTGCCCGGGTTGTCCGACTGGGGCAAAACAGAGTTCCACACGCATGGCTATTGAACACTGGACCCAATAGTTATGATAACAGAGCGAGTGATCTCCACCAGCTCTCTGGAGTGGCTCAAATGAGAGTCCTGCATGGTCTGATGAACCGACCAAACATCACCACGACGATGATATACCGGATTCTGGAGTGTCGTCAGGACCATACCAAGCGGCTTACGGAGCAAGGAGACTTCGTGCCGTCAGATGGTGAGGATGAACGATCATGATCAGGGTAGTGAAATCAAGGTACGCCTCTTTAAACATTCAACTAACACAATCTCACCAACTGATGCAACATAGGCAAATGGAATGGGGAATATGACGCAATTGAGGAGTCAGGAGTATTGGTTAGAGTTCGATTCCATTTCGTGTTAGATGATTATTGTGATCAATATGAGATGAAGTCAATGGAAAACAGACATCTGGAAAACTGAATCATAGACTGAATTGGATAAACCAATATGTGATGAAAAGAAGGCACGCCAATTCGATGGTGGACTAAGTCAAATTCCACGGTGCCTTATATTCTCTTGTGAGAATCTGTCGAAGCTGCGCATTTTCATTGTTTATTGTCTGTGTGAAATTGTGATAGCAATATCTGCGAACGTGATCCGTGTTTTCAGGTGCGCCTGAACCTCGAAGGTTGATTCAAATTATTTGATGCGTGTCTATTTGAGGCGCACCGGATACTACAGTCACAAAAGAATTCGGGATATTTAATAAATCCACCATATTGACTGATTTTCAGTCCATTGCACAAGAGAATCGCTGTCAACTTCTCAACCCTCCTGAGACAGATCCAGCTTGGAATATCAAATCATCCAGGGATAGAAAGACTGTCTAAGCGATATCAAGTTGATGTATCGTATCCTGAGACACGGCTCGGGTATTCTAGGCTTACCCGAAGCATACAGCCGAGCATTTCCTCGCTCTGGAATGAAGTTCAGGCACACCTCAAAGACACTATGCTGTCGAGTTTGATGGTCTCAGATTTGACACCGCACGCATATTCCATCCAACGGCCCAACTTGACAGGCCACCACTCATTATTATCATATGCTCCCACTCCCAGGCGCGCCTCTGAACGATTCATTTCACTCCGTTCGAATCATATTTTCTTCCTTCCTGAATGCTTTGAATCTGTGCCTGCCAGCACACACCGAGAATCATCTTTCAGACACAATACTTCCAGGTGCAGGCGTGGCTCATCCTGCTCGGCCAATGCTAATATCTGAATCTATGCTTGATCAGTATGTGATGGCCGCCGCTTAAATGCCATAAATGTCATGCTCCATGTCAACCTATCCTTTGGAGGAAGGTGTCCACCACACGCTTACCGTAGGTGCACAGCCCTGGGCGATAAGTTTCCACCCTCAACTGGATTTTGACTAAGAAGTATGTTCAGACCTATACATTTCCCAGATCCTAAAATAGCTTCTGTCATTTGGGCTCCATAATCGAGCTGCAGTTTGAGAGAGTGAACCTCAAACGACAGCTTCTGCTCAGCGATTCTGCAGATGACCGGCAACTCCCGCTCCCTCGTATACCATACTTCCTCGAATAGGCTTAAATTCACAGCGCTTCTAATGCAGACTTAACTACATTTTGACTAACTAGTATGTTTGGGCAGCCAAAAACCCATATCTTACAATAGATTGTGTGAACCGATTTCCATCAAGAGAGCTCGAAGAGATAGAATCTGAATGGCAGTCTCTGCTCAGCGGCTCAATCGGTGACCGGCAAGCTCCCGCGCACCACATATCTTGAATGCCTGAAGTTTGTGACAAATCATGAAGAGTCGATATCTGATTTCCGCCAGCGCCCCTTTGGCGAAGTCATATGCAGAGGTGATCATGATCAACCCATTTCTCAGTATTCCATATGCCCGGCCCAGAGAGTTAGTTAGTGATACAACCATGTCAATGTCTCGAGTTCTTCAGGTGTGTCTGGTTCAATTTTAGGAATGTTGGCTTAAACCAACCTCCAATTCTTGCATCAATAGCAGACTTGGATACGAGTGCTAACATTCGGGAATTGGGGGCAAGAAGAATTCCTCTAATCCGGCGCACCTGCCGCTTCATAAATCACAACAACGAACGAGCATCACGAATATAAATATGAACCGCCGACATGTCTTCCGGGCTCTTTCCAGGCACGCCTCGAATTGCATCCTCCTCGCAGAGTGTTACTTTTTCCAGGCATGGCTCGAATTGCATCCTCCTCGACCGCATGTTACTTTCTTGCCCTATTCTCCCGTTATTCTGTTAAACTTTGTGCTATATTTACCCTTATATACTTCTGTCTACATTCCCCAACTTCACTTCATCCAACATGGAACCTACGGCCAGCCAGGTGAGGAATCACTATTCGCAGAGGAATCAAGAAGCCCACCTTGAGAGAGCACTTGCACATGCATTGCAGAAGACAGCCAATCTTCATTGCCGATCAAATGTTTGAACTTCCCACCCAACCTTCCAGTTTAGTGTTAGAGATAGCTAATGTCCGGGCTATAATTCTGATGAAGCAGGATGATAACGATACCGATCGGGAGATCAGCAAAAAAGAAAGTGAAGTCCTTGGAGAGTCCACCTTGTCATCCGATATCAAAGAAGACAATTTGGACAACCAGCACGAGGTCCTACATCTAGACCAGGCGCGCCGTGATAAGCCAATACGAACTACAAGGGTGCCACCGCCAAAGAAATGGAGCCGTGCAGATACTGTCATTGCCCGCACTTCGCTTCCCAATCTGCGACATCCAGCCGGGGCCATGGCACCACCATTGCTCAAACGCCAAAAGTCAACCATCAACATATCACGCGAGTCTGACATTGTACACGCGCTCCCTCTTCTGAAGGCTGGTGGAGATCACAATATGCCTCAACAAAGGCCCGGTGGTGGTGATCACAATGTTCCCCAACACCAAAAGGCTACTTTTGAGGTAGCGAAACGGTTCATGGAGGCAATCGTATTCACAAAGACTCCCTGGCCAATCATTTCCGATGAGAAGTACTCGATGGTTGACGAAGCTTGCCAACTAGCCATTGAAGCTCAGGATCGTCAGTGGGCATTAGCCGGTGCTCCTGTAGGCACTCCAAATGTATGTCAATTGCCCGGTGGTCCATCTCTTAAAATCGACCCGCAAACCCGAGAAGCTGTAAGTGTAAATTCTGTTTTCTGCTCCTTGATTAGACTTATGATGATGCTAAACCCCAAAAATATTCATAGTTAAAACTAAAGATTTGCACCATTCGAGGGCGTTTGGCAGATGGAGCTCTTTGAACTATTGTCCAAAGTTACTGGTTGGATTTAGGATCAGAGACTGAGCTTCGAATACAGGTTAAGGAGCTCCTGTTTGACGATGCTTATCTCTCGAAGGTCATGGATGACAAGAAAGCCTGGTTCACACGGATGGAAATGCTTGACTCAATCTATCATCAGTTTTTCTTCACCACCAATAGCTTGGGGCGACAACCGACCACATCGCAATTCTTTCAACCTCTAACACCGCAGACACTAGCGCTTGTGGCCGCAGCTATTCATTGTGTGCTGTCTGAGTATGCCACTGGAAAGAAGGTTACAGTTATGTTTTCTCAAGATGAATATGGAGGTAAATTGTGCCCTTCCACGGTGATAGATTCAATTACACATGGTGGGGCTGCTTCAGACCCCCCCCCCCCAATGTTGCTCCTCCGCTGCAATAGGCGTTCCTCAATCCCCGTCGGCGCTCCTCAGTCTCGAATGGTGCTTCGATATTTCATTCAGCGCTCCATACTGCCTTTTCTCTCGGCGTTCCTTATCTAGGATGGGCGCTCCTCAATCCCCTCCTCGACCTCAAATAGGAGCGCCTCTATTTCATTCCAGACTCGTTACCTCTCTCCCCTTTCACCACTGCTCAGCATTGATCGGCTGCTCCACTGGGTATACGCTACTCAATCCCCGTCGGCGCTCCTTGGCCTGGATTTTCGCCCCTCAATTTCATTCTGCACTCCTCCATCACCATCAGCACTCCCCTTGCCCACCTCGAACTCCACATCAGGCACTCCTCCTTTCCTCGTGGCGCACCTCATTTTCCCCCGAATTCGTCATATTTGCCTTTCAAACCCCATGTTGATTCACTGCTCGCTAACCTCAATTCCAACCTTTTAGATATCACAAATCGAGCCAAATGACATTGGAATTGAATTTCACCCACTCGCCAGGCCGGAATCATTCGGAAATACTAGGAGCGCCTCCAGCTTCTTTGCGCCATTGATGAATTGTGTGTTCCTGTGTTTGTCGGCCCTGATGGGATGGGAGATTTAGTGAATAACATTGAGACTATGTTCGATTGCATTCCAATCGCTTAATCGGGTTCATGTTTCGGTTTTACCTACTATCATTTTTGAATCACTTGTCATTTTCTTTGGTTCTCCTTAATGTAGTGATGCAAACAATAGAATGTTGAATGAGATGCTGGGTACTATAGCATGATTTAGAAGTTGATAATGAACAATAATCTATGCATCATACGTGGAGGGTATTCTTATTGCTCATGTACATTTAGATATCGCCTGCACTCCTTCGAGTGAATATCCCTAAGAACCCGGCATCTCTCAGAGTTAGTTTGGGATGCCCGCATTGGTTGGGCGACAGTCCCAGGTGCTCCCAAACTTTCCACAACCACTCGCATGGTGCTCCCATACTAGTCATCAGAGATCCCACTTACTCTGAATGCCGGCCGGAATGCCCTCTTTGGGTCTGGTTCTCTCCTGAAATTGATGCTTCTAAGTTTACACTCCGCCTCCTCTCAGACACTCCTGGAGGCTCCCAGTGACTAAAATACATTTTGCTGATGTGGGAGGCGTCAGTTGCAGGTGCCAGGCACCGGGAGGCGTGAGGCAGGTGGCATATGGTGGGCAGTGATTGGAAGGCGGCATGTGGGATGTGGTGTGTGGCAGATGGCGGGCGGCATATGATGGCCAAATTATGACATTGGTCGATATCATAGATTGAACCTTATCTTTAGCTTGGCCACCTTGACAGGTTCTCACAATGCCTCATGGTCATGGTGTTGACAATTGAAGCCTTCGATTCCGCAGGAAAGGTACACAATTCGAGCTTCAGGAGAGTAGATCTCTGGTTCAGATTTTCCAGCGGAATCTGGTTCCCGCTTCCCATTGATTGTTGTCGTATGTGTGTGCATCCGGTCTGGGGCTGATGGAGATGATGGCAATGGCAATGGTAATGGTGTTGGTGATAGTAATCTGAGTACCAGAAGTGCTTAGACAAGTAGGTTGGCTACGTCAACGTCAGCATCAAAGCTTCCACAGACTTTGAGCCTTTTACTGGCCAAAGCTTCAACATACCTAGAGCCTTCTATTAGCCAGAGCTTCCACACACTCAGAGATTTCCATCGGCCAAAAGCTTCCCGTGGAAAACTCTACTCCTCGTGCATGCTCGATCCAGGCACCAGGAGGCATGTGGCAGGTGGCGTGTGGGGAGCAGGATTTGGTGGGTGCCGGGTGGCATGTCACAGCGGGTGGCGGGCGGCCAAAATCATGATGTCGGTTGATTCCATAGTCTGAACTGTATCGTTAGTGTACCCACTGAGACGAGATCTCACAAAGCCTCACGGCCATGTTGTTGACAGTTGCAGCCTGAGATTGTGCAGGAATGGTAGACAATTGGATCTTGGGGAGAGCAGATCTCCGACTCAAATGTTCCAATGGAATCTACAGCTTGCTTCCCACCGATTGTGGGTGTATGTGTAAGCATTTGGGGCTGTTGGTGATGATGGTGATGGTGATGATGGTGATGATGGCGATGGTGTTGATGATGGCGATGATGATGGTGTCAGTGATGGTTATCATCGTACCAGACGCACTTGCACAAGTAGGTTGGCTACGTCAACGTTAGCATCAAAGCTTCCACAAACTTAGAGCTTTCTAGTAGCCAAAGCTTCCACAGACTTAGAGCCTTCTAGTAGCCAAAGCTTCCACAGACTTAGAGCCTTCTATTAGCCAAAGCTTCCACAAACTCAGAGTTTGCCATAGGCCAAAAGCTTCCAGTGGAAAACTGTACTCCTCCCAAAGCTCTGCTCTCTCAATTAGGCTCTCAAGCAGGCTTTCAAGCATGCTCTAGAGCAGCCTTTCAATCGCCAGTGAGCTCTCATGCAGACTTGCAGCAATAGTGTGTACAGTACTGGTATAACAGCGAAGCGCAGTAAAGACAAGTATAGGTCCATCTCTGGCCGGCAGCCGTATATAGTTCCATACACCCACGCGCACATCCCTATGAATTGACTATAGATGACTATAGGCTGCTGGTCGCACAGGGGTCCACGGGAAGCTTGCTATGAGCTGCGCGTGTGTGCATGTGTGCGTAGCGCAGCCTCTAGTCGATTTGCACTTTTGCTGATGTTTGTTTTGTAAAACCTGGTACAACTATAGGTTTTATCACTTCATGTACTTGATTATTCAGATAGCATTTTATGTTTTCACATCACAATAGCTTTCCAGTTTTACATTTATTGTTTTTGAATGGTCGAATGGCTTTTAAACTTTTATTTACATTTTGTTATAATGCTTGTTCTATAAAATTTGCGTGAGGTTGATGTGGTCTGTCAGAAGGTTCTTAATTAGCGAGGAACCAGCCACTTTTACTAGTTGCTCCGTAGTCAGGCTTCGCCACGTCCAAAAGTGCCAGGGTCGGGATTTAGCGCCGACCAGCGTCGCATTAGGCCGTGTTAGGTTCATCTGTTCCTGGCGCCACATTTGCAACAGCAGGGTTCAGCTGAAGATTCGCTCACCAGCACCTACCCATACCCCTAGTAGAGCACCTGCCAGTGCTTATTTGTAGGTCACCTCTTTCTAGTTCATGGAATTCTCAGCTCCCAACTATATCACTGCTTCTATCGCTTTGCCTTGGGAACTTCGTTGACCATTTCCAGAAACTAAAAACTCTATGACAGGCTCCAAGGATGCTATCTACGATGGCTGGAACTAGCATCAAAGCAGAATCGATACGAACTACGTCCAGTAATTCAGACACGGTGGTATCTCTAGCAAGCGCTGGAAGCTCAACAAGTAAGGGAGGGGTCACAGATCATGCTTCGCCCAACCAACAGCATGTGGACTATATATTGGTGGCCGAATTCTCCATCGATAAAGGATCCATGATGGAATACCAGTACCCGAACGCGATTAGCGGTGACGAGCAGTAAGCTACCGCATTAGATGAGGGCAAATGCTGGCTTCATTTCGATTGCTAATGTTGGACTTCGAATGACACAGTATGTTGGCAGAGCTTATGCTTCCTGACGGAGCCCATACTCGTGATCAAGATTGGACAATTTTTTTCTTGCACAAAGATGCGGAACAAACCGAGGAACAGGTAGAGCCAGGCGGGCAAACTCCCTTGATATACGTTCTCAATCTTGTTATCACGAAACATGACAAGGAAGCGAAAAGGTGAGACACTAAATTGACTTGGAATCTATGCGGTCAGTTGCTAATACCCAGGTTCTTGTAGAGGGGCAATAGTAAAAGCGATGGCAATATGTACCCGGCATTCTTTTTTGCATATTTACAAACCATTGCTTCTTTTCGCATTGGAGGACTACTTCAAAGACCCTTCAATTGATGTCCTGGCAAAGTTGTTCACATCCGTCAACAGTATGGACCTCTCGACAATGCCCCGTCTATCTATATTCGAGCGCCAAATACTTGCTGCAAGTGATAACAAGGATATGTTTTCTGAAAAGTTCGAAATGGCTGCTACATCAGTTCAGCATGTTCGATCACAATCCTCATTGGCAGCACTTGTAGGAATGCCGGAAGGGGAGAAGAGAATAACAACATATATTGACCTGGCTCCTGGGAGAAATAAACTTATGAATGGTAAGATTACAATATCTCGTGACAGCCACGAGTTCGAAACCAAGGTAGTATACAACGGTATCCAAGTGCCAATTCGAGTGCCAGTCGCCATTTTGCCTGAAACTGTCGGTGATGTAGGTTATATTTTAAACCATTTAATTGTCTTTGTAGTTCAATTTAACTGACATCAGTCAGTTCTCACTCATTCAACTTATAACAACGTTCTCGGCGCCACATGCACAAAACCCGCAACCATTTTCTCTTCACCCGCACCTCACAACAAATGGTCCATATACACATCCCGTGATAGTTTTGGTCAACGCCCTTCTTACAGAGAAAAGAATTGTATTTCTCAGTCATGATAGGGCGTCAGGAGAAGTCGCAAATCATGTGTTAGCCGCGTGCGCTCTGGTCAGTGGCGGTACACTCCGTGGGTTTACTCGACACGCATTCCCATACACGGATCTCTCAAAGGTTGACGAACTCCTGATGGTTCCGGGTTTTATCGCCGGTGTCAAGAATCCAGCCTTCGCTCATCATCCCAGCTGGTGGGATATTTTATGCAACATCGATACAGGTCGCATCAAGATATCTACGGAGGTCAAACAGCCAGCAGCCTCAGATGGAGCAACGTTATTCGGAGCTATGTCCACTGTATCTGGAAGTGTCGATACTGGAGATAATTCGTTTATGGATGAAATCATTCACTGCATATCATCTCGCTTTGGCGAGAAGGCCGTGCGAGCCAGATGGAGGGATTGGGTTGTTCGTTTCACACACATGGCCGCGGCATTTGAGGAGATGGTCTATGGGACCAGCGCGCTATGGATTGGCCATGAAGAAAACCACGTTATCCGTGGACATGGCCATGTATGGCCCGATGAACAGTCAAAACACCGAGATTTGACGGCAAACATGGCAAGAATAGAAGGGTGGAGGGGAACCCGAAGCTACCACGCCTACGTACAAGACGTCCAGAACTTTTACTCTGTAAAGCCGATCAAGATCATGGATCTCCATCACCAAATCGATCGAATAAGGACTCTGAAACTATCTGTCGATGAGTCTGGCAAAATATATCAGTGCTTGAAAGAGTATGTTGACAACTATGAGGAAATCAATCAAGTAAGTGATTCTACAGATATAAACGACCAAGTACCTGACGAATTCAGTTACTCTGCGTACTTCCGGAAAACCAAGGGGGTTTGTTCCCTGTTGCCGTAGGACTATTCCACCCGTCGCCAAAAGTTCGATTCGCTGTAGTAGACTTGCTCGCCAGGATGAGCGCACATATGGTAAGGTCCAGCATGTTTGTCAACTGGCGATCTTTCTAATGCTGTGATTTCGCTCAGGCTGGCCGGCATTTCTTTAATTCTTTGAATCGTTTCCACAAGCTAGCCTTTATTCGCCTTCAGCAGGAGAAACAGAACCTGGTAGAGAGTCCTGTAGCAGCAAATGGTCTCACTATGGCTGCCGGAATGAGCTTAGGGGAATCTATAACGCGGTGACCGGCTGCTGGCTGGCAATTGGTTGGGGAGAAGGGGGGAGTATATGAGCGTTATGTCGTTTCTTATGCCTTGAGAAATATGCCGTATCATGAGCATATTCACAAACATCATCGCTTAACAGCAAATATGTCCGTTTCAACTCTTCATTGTGGATCCTAGGCCGGCGTGTGGAACACTCTTCCTGTCGCCTCTTCGGCTCGTTTAAAGCAATCGTAAGAACTAGACAGCCGGAGTGTAGTCTTCAAAATCCCTGAGCTTATAGTTAGAAATGCATTGAACGGGGATGGGGTCAGAATACCACGCCCCCCTTGCTATCAGAGTCGTCCTGCCACTCCAAAATTGCAATCTGCAGCACTACTGCCGGCCAAGATCCTAGATGCACGGCGAGAAAGTTGCATCAATGAATGAGTGAGGCTCTGTTGTTAGATACATTATCAGTCCACCAAAGGTTCAGACCAGCTGCGCCATGCAGAACTACTTCCAGCCAAGATCCCAGACGCACGGTGAGAAAGTTGCAACTTTGGGGTGGCAGGACGACTCTATTGTCCGTTCGAATGGTTTCAGGCAGCCACACTACACAGTTCTTCACCGATCTATTTTATAGCACGCAATGTCTATGTAATGCCCTGATCCTAGCGGGAATGCCAACTTCTGTGAGAGATACGAACATTCTGTGTAGTATAAAGTGCCTATAGCTGTTAAGATGTAAGATAATAAGACTTAGCAACGCGGTGCAAGCATAACGACCATATACTTTCAGGTGAAAGGCTGTTAGCCAAGTTAATTTCTTCTTGAGTTTCTAGCTGCACTGTCTCTTACTTTATACTTATCTTGTCGATCCATACGAAAGAAAGAATCCGTGTTACTGCCTAATCATGCGTTTCCCATTAATGCAGACAATTTATTGCTGCGAAAAACGTGACAAGATGTCCCAGATCTGAGCGAGAGCGCCAAGAAACCGAAATGCAGGGCTTAGAAATGTTTCTCTGGGCTTTGTACTCTATTTGACCCAATATAAGTTAGTCTATTTGTAAGATCCACCTGACACAATTTCGCCGTTACACAGCCATACGAAACGACGGCACCTCAGCGAGATCACCCCGCCCGCCACCATAACCCCGCACACGCGACATTTTGACAGGCGAAGACTGTGAGACATATCCCAAAGTCCACCGAGTTGCTTGCCAGTCATTACGGCATAGCATACGGTGCGACTCTAGTGACGCCGAAGTGGTTTACTCGATCAGCTTGAAGCAAGATGGATACCCAAGTGAGTCTTTCTCAGTGACTACAATCAACTTTGCTTTGCTGCCAACTCGATTCAACCATGTCCGCATTTATTGACATATCAACAGTTGGAGCAAGCAGTGCAAATCCTCTCCGCTCCGCATCGATCAGATCCGCAGCTCGCAAACCAGGTCTGTATTCGTCGTCGTCGCTCCCTCGTCTGAAGGTTCTGTTCAAAGCAAAACTCAAATCTAATCCTATACAGGCATTAAACTATGTCCACAGCGTCAAAGATTCCGAGGATGGCTGGCAAGCTGCCCTTCCGCTCTTCGTTCGGACTTCCCGAGCGTCGGAAACCGTCCGAATGTTCTGTCTCGAGATCCTGAAAGATGCCGTTGACCGACGCTCACAACATCCCGAAGACGAGCCCCTTCGATATATTCAACAATTGCTACTAGAATATGTCCAAGCAACATATGGACCGGGATCCTCCACCTCAGACAGTTCGTTCATTCAGAATAAGCTTTGCCAAGTTATAACTTTGCTCTTTATAGCGACTTATACAACAACTTGGCAGACCTTCTTTGACGATTTGATGGCACTTGGAAAATCGTCACCTCGCGGTACCTGGGACAACCTTTCCGGTGTTGAGTTTTTTATGCGAGTATCCCTCAATGTCCACGACGAGGTTGCCGACGTTCTCATCCCTCGAACGCCGCAGGAAGGACAGAGAAATATTCTGATTAAGGATAGTGTACGGAACAGGGACGTGCGGAAGTTAGTCACAGCGTGGCAGGAGATAATGGAGGAGTGGAAGGGTAAGAATAACCAAGTAGTGGAGATGGGTCTCGGAACTATAGGTCGATGGGTCAGCTGGATCGATATTTCACTTGTCGTTAACGAATTGATGTTAAACCAGCTTTTCCAATTTATGGACTTTGGTGGGAAAGTTCGAGATGCGGCAATTGGTGCATTGACGGAAATTGTCGGTAAAAAGATGAAGGGTCCTGATAAGATGGATTTGATTACGTTTTTGAATGTTGGTCAAATCGCCGAACAGATTGCCCATTCTGCTGCTCTCCAAGATCAGAAAGCGGACGACTACGATACCGACCTCGCAGAAGGGACGGCTAAGTTAGTTAATGTGGCCGCTATGGATATTGTTATGATATTAAGCAAGGTATGTATACACATTAGCCCCTGTTTTTTTTTTTTGGGTTTCACTGATACACTACAGGAGGAGGTGGATGAAAACAATAGGCTACGTGCCGAGAACCTGCTACAGATGTTTTTCCCTCTTCTGCTACGATTCTTCTCTGATGAATACGACGACGTCTCCTCCGCAGTCTTTCCAGTTACGACGGAGCTGCTATCACTCCTCCGCAAAGAAAAAAAGGTTTCTGGGGGACTCGCGTCGACACACCAGACGATGTTACAGCCAATTTTGAATGCTATCGTAATGAAGACAAAGTATGACGAAGACACCAACTGGGGCGACGAGGATGAACAGTCAGAGGAAGCCGAATTTCAGCATCTTAGGCGGCAGCTCAAGACTATGCAGGATGCAGTTTCCGCAATTGACGAATGTCTCTATATTGATCTGATGTCGCAGTTGGTGGAAGGAATATTCGACCGCATGGCGCAGCAGGGCGGTAATAGTTCGGTTGACTGGCGGGATGTGGATTTGGCTCTGTACGAGATGTCATCGTTTGGGGAGATGGCGATGCGATACGGTGGTTTGTTCGCCAAGGGACAACCAAGTGGTCTTCCTGCCGAGAGACTTGTCAACATGTTGGGCAAAATGATGGCTTCCAGTAAGATAACCTCCCCCCATTTGCGAATGATTTTCACCTTTTGACGTTCCTATTAGACGTTGCCGATCATCCGCATCCTGTTGTCAAACTAAAATCCATGGAAATATTTATGCGTCATGCAACACTCTTTGAAGTGCACACAAACTACATTCCACAGGCTTTAGAAGGTTTCAATAAGTGTATCCATGACAGTCATATCCGTGTTAAAACTCGATCGTGGTATCTATTTCATCGCTTTGTCAAGAGCCTAAGGCAGCACATGGGTGAAGTCGCCGAAGCGATCATGAGAGCGATGGGTGATTTGCTAGTTATCCGTGCAGAATTGCCAAAGGATAAGGATGATGCAGATGAGATGTCTTCAGAATCTAAACAGGGCGAAAATACAACATTTGAAAGCCAGCTCTACCTCTTTGAGGCTGTTGGCTGCATGTGCTCTGTTCCATCATTACCTGTAGAAAAACAGGCGATATTGATCAAGTCCGTTACAACACCATTGTTTTCGGATATTGAGCAAAGCCTTACTGCTGCAGAAAGCGGCGACGCCAGGGCCACTCTCCAGATTCATCACGACATCATGGCGCTCGGTATTCTGGGGAAAGGCTTCTCGGATTGGGTTGCTGGAAGTCATCTCGACAAAGCTTGCGCATCAGAAGTTGCGAGTGAGTTTGGACGGGTGACAGAGGCTATTTTGGTTGCCCTAGAACGATTGAGCAGATTCTCGATTGTGCGGGAAGCAGCCAGGTTCTCTTTCGTCCGCATCGTGGGAGTATTGAGTTCCACTATTCTGCCATCACTACCAAGATGGATCTCCGGCCTGATGGCAAAAAGCTCAACGAAGGAGGAAATTTCTATGTTTTTGAAGTTGCTTAACCAGCTTATCCATAGCTTTAAGGTACACTTACGTTCACCCGTTCCTATTATTTTTTTTTAACATTATGGCTGACTGGAGGGGTAAGAACGTGATTTATGAAATGCTAAACGAATTGTTCACACCACTGTTACAACGGGTTTTTGTATCGCTATCGGAACCAGTAACCGGCACAGATGATCATGTCCAACTTACCGACCTCCGAAGAGAGTTCTTGAATTTTATCTTGATCATCTTAAATAATGATCTTGGTCAGGTTCTTGTTAGTGAGGGTAAAAAAACCACTCTTGATCTTCTGTTAGGTGTGCTGCGATAGCTCCTGCTCACATTACCTGTGCAGCCAATAGGGATCAGTTTGAGACTGTATTGAAAGCTATCGAGCATTACGCCAAAGAGACCTCGGATCCTGCAACAGAAAAGATTGCCTTTAATCTGTTGAATAAAATGTCTTTCGTCTTTGGACCTGCTACAGGGTTGCCACCGATCAACAAGGCCACTATTGGTGTGGCTGGGGTTAATCCTCCCCAGCAGCAGCCATTATCTGGATTTGAGAATCTTATGAATCAGCGCTTCTCAATGCTTTGCTGGGAAGTTCCGTATTCTTCGGGTTTCAATCCAAAGGACGCTCAGGCAAAGATAGTACTTGGAGAAGTAGCATCACTACAGAAGATGCTGTATTTCAAGTTGGGAGAGGCCTTCTTAGAGAGTCTGAAGGGGGCTATCTTCCCTCGAATTGGTGTTAACAGGGGGGTTGAAGAGTATTGTGATGCTGTAAGGAGGATGGAGGGAAAGGAATTCAAAGGATTCTTTCAGGCTAGTCCCCTACCCCTCAAACCCCATGGCATCGCTCGTGCTGACCTTATGAGTAGAAGTTCGTGCAAGAAGTACTCTAGACGCTGCTGCGCATTGTATTATATTAAGCCCCACTCGATCGCATGCCAACGGCCAGAATATACTGAGATCTCATAATGTATTGCACAACATCCTGTATTCTCTCATATTTGTGGCTGTCCCCTGCATTTCTGACATAGTAGAGCTATCTTATGGCACTACTGCAACTGCGTTGTGTTCCTGTTCTGGAGTACAGTACTTTCTAGAAGGGTTTTTTTCAATTATTTTGAGGTCGTTCTTGTGGTTCTTATTTTTGTGGAAGTGTATGAAATTCATTGAAGGGATAGAGTCATTGTCCGAAATAGGATAAAACTTGTATGCAGGTCCGGATGAAGTCTGGAACCAAGTGGCGCAACATAAGGAGCTACGTACCTTCCATGCAGTAGCGAGCTTGGGTTGCAGGTCCCTGCTTTGTACCGCCACGCTAGAGTATTGATACAGCTTTGAAGGTTTTGTCTAGATATCTAGATATAATATTAACGGCTGGGGTTATTTGACGTCCAATGCCAACCCTGGAATTAATTTTCTTCGCGGATAAAAGCCTGTATTTTAAGACTTGCCTGGGTGCCACTTTTCAACTAGCCCTTGGATGGGCTCACGCCTGTTGCCGCAGCTAATAGTGGTTATTTATCCTTTGGGGTTTTGGATTCTATTCCAATTTTGGAGCTGAACCCAAGGACTATCAAGCTTGATGCGACCTGTCTAAATTCTCTACTGTACATGTCTTTTCTCTCCTGTGTATAACAAAAGCCTACCTCTTTTCTTACAGAGCTCTTTTCTTCAATGCCAACGTCTCCATTTCCGATGTACCAGCCATTCATCATAGTTGTAGAGTAGTTATGCCGACATAATTTTCTCTAACGCCCTTATTCTTACTAACATCGTCATTCTTACTGCAGGTTCAACAAAAATTTTCTCTACAACACTCTTCTTTAATATTGTCGGCTTAACAACTATTATATTCATTGCACTACCTACACCCTCACCTCCCCTCGCCTTCCTCCGACACATACCACCACCCACGCTTTTTTCAAAACTGGTGGGCCTACAAACCATTTCGTACTGCTTTTCCTCTACTAGCTTGCTGTCTTGCCATTCGCGATCTTTGTTTTCGGCTTCGAGAAGACTTAATTTTCACCCTACAGTCCGTGAACGGACACGGGCATAGCGTACATCCCACGTTCGAAGGCCGGCGCCAACTCCTGATCCACCGGGAAACTCCACCACTCGGTCTAGGGCAGCGGAAGTCGAAAGTCTTTCACAATCAGTCGTTCATGAACTAGAAACAAATCATAATGCCTCCCATGGTCCACCTCCTGCACAATAGGCAGTGCTCTTTGATCTGCTGCTTGGCTAGGTTCATCATCTGAATTCATGGCAAATGAAGTTTTTTACTGATAATGTTGATATTTTCTATATGCATGCAGAAATGGACAACAATTATTGCACAGAAATGCAGCTCAAATTCTAAGATTGACTAAGTCCCTCAGTATTTGTTAGTATACTCAAAGCGGATGAGACAGGTTATAATCTTACAGCTGTAAACAGTGCAGTAATAACTCAGAAGTTTTGGATATGAAATAAGCAGTGCAAGGCATTTGCTCAAATTGTTTAGCTGGGGCAATACAGCCTTCTATACACATGGCTACTGAATATAGATTTTGATGGCTATGATAATGAAGCAAGTGATTTTCTCCAACTCTTGAGAGTGGACCAATTGAGAGGTCTGCATGGCTATATCAGTTGGCTGATAATTACAATATCAATTATTTTCTGTATTAAGGGGTATGGTGAGGACTATACCAAGTGGAGTATGGAGAAAGCAAATAGCTTTCAGTTTGATTAATATAATTAACTATAATTTTACACCATCAGAACAGTAAAAGCAGGGTACTTCTTTCTAAATATTCCACAATTTTAATCTTATCAACTAATGAAATATAGTTTGAAAGTGTCATTTATAAGGCACTTCAGTATATAAAGATATTATTTCTATGCTGTTAAACTTCTTTAAGTGTGGATGTGGAAAGTATTATTTCTTAAATAATAACGTGTTATCTGGGAATGGAATTGGGATTTGTAAATATATATAATAGATATGGGATGAAATTAATTGATTACAACTAATTTTGTAATGTAAACCTAAGTTCTATTGGACATATAAAATGAGAAATGTGGAAGGTATACAAGTAGAATAGAGGAGAGTCAATTGAAAAATCCTGAGCAGGTAATATTTATCTGATTTGAACCTTTCTAGATAATCCATTTGTTATTGTTAGAATAGTGAATATACCCCCAAGGAGGGGCTATAATTTCATACTCCAGGCTTTTCAGATTGCATGATAATTTGGAGAGGGGAAAACTGGATTAGTGATTCCGCTAAAGAAATTGAATAATTCTTCAATACCACATTTGGTATATACTGGAAACATGATAATTGATTGGAATTTGAACATAGAACTGAATATATATATTACATTGGCTACAATGGAAATCGCCTATAGGCTGCCCTACGAATTCACACTGACAGGAACAGCTCATATCAAGATTGCTGTTGACCTCTGCTTGATGCGATATCAATAGTGATCTGTAGTCAATTCATAGTACTGAGCACATTTACCTTGGAAACTATATATAGCTGACTGTTGTTGATAGATACAAATCTGTCTTTACTGTATGCAGTCATTGTTGCAAGTTCCTTTGAGAGTCAGCTGGCGCATTGGTGTCAATATGAAAGTTTGCTGGATAGCTTTCTTGATAGCCTGCTTCATAGTTAACTTGATATCTCACTTGATTGCATGTTTGAGAGAGCTGTACTAGTGTAAGCTATGCGTGATAGCGAAGTATTTAAGAGTGTCGTACTTAAAAAAAGGGGTAAGTGAGCACATTTTGAGAAGTAAGTTGTAGAATATTCAATACTGATTTAAATGCAATGCCAATGGTGAGAACAATATGAAATATATTTACCTATCTTCAAGTCAAGTGCCACTGTCAATCTAGTTGCTTGGATCTTGCTAGTACATTATACCCCAGTATGCACCCAGAGTTCTTGGTCTGCATCCCTCAGGACAAAAGTATATCTCAATCAATCTCATATAACATTGTCCAAGTTTTCAATTCCCCTCACCAATTGGCATGATATGGTAGCCTTTTGATGGGTGCTGGGTAGCAAACTCCATCACACACTGGACAAAATCCAGAGGTAGTACAATCATTCCAGCATCAGCAAAATGCAAATCAGTCCGGATGCTACAGAGAAACCTCTGAAATCCTCTTGTCGACTGTTCCAGCGCTCTCAAGTACTTTCTGATGCTTCCAGGCCCTCCTGGAGCCAAGCACTGTGCTCTCAGACTCTGGAAGAGCATCTTCAGGTACTTCTGAAAGCACCTGCAGTTGTGGAGGTGCATTCAGGATGCTCCGATATTTGACTGATAGGACAACCAAATTTTGGAGCAGTGAGACCTCTGCGCAAGTATGCGGAAGACTTCAAATGCGGCTGAGACCACTGCACTGCACTTGGGGAGACTTCAAGCACAGCTGAGACCTCTGCGCAGCTCTGCAGGTAACTTGGTGTCATATTCTCACAGCAGTGGTTTTAAGGGTTCCATAACAACAAGGCATTTCATCGATCATATTTGTGTTTGTTGCAGTCACAAGATTCGCTACATCATCATATGGCATTTGTTACCTAAGTCTCTCTATATATACATATGGTCAATCAAGCTGCAGAGAGTACTCGAGTGTAATCGGAGGAGCACCTGGAGACACAGATTGAGAGAACTGAGAGATGCACTTGGCGGCCATTGTGGCAGGAAAATCTGTTTTCAACCACCACCACCATGATTTAGTTTGGCAGGGGGAAGGCAGCAGGGGGTGTACATAGACACAGGTGTAACTGAGACGGACTGAGCAATGGGGAGTATACTGAGCAACAGGAAATCTATATTTGGGAGACCCTGGGGTAGATAGACATCATCTTATTATACAAATTACACACTATGTCTTTCGCAGCTTTTCATTCCACACAGGCTTGCTGAGCTTTCATAGATCGACGCAATATGTGTGGTTCTTCACGGCCCGGTACCCCTTCATATCCTCTCATGTGCTTCCCTTGCTTCTTTGGCCGGAATTGCTGCTTTCCATGACATTCTTTTGGATGTGGTGGGAGCTCTGACGTTTCATGACACTGTTATCCTGTGATCCTAGAGCTGTACTTGGAGGCCAAGATCAAGTGGGTTTGGAGGTGCACATGGAGGCCCAGCCCAAGTGAACACACAGATACACTTGGAAGCTGTGATCGAGTGAGTTTGAAGATGCACTTGGAGGCTGAGAGTGAGTGAGCTCAGAGATGTACTTTGAGGTCATAATGGAGCTAGATTGGAGATGCAGATGGAGGCCAGGACCATGTGAACTTGAAGGCTGTGATTGAGTGAGTTTGGCGATGCACTTAGAGATCACGATCAATCAGGATTGGAGGAGTATAAGGCTCTCAATCTGGGGGCAGTCAATCTACTGGCGGTGGATCTGGAGGTGGTGGATCTGGAGCTGGTCAATTGGGAGGCAGTTGATCTGGAGGTGGTCAATCTGCTGGCAGTGAATCTGGAGGTGCTGGATCAGCAGGTGGTGAATCTGGAGGCGGTCAATCTGGAAGGGGTCATTTAGGAGGCAGTAGATTGGGAGGGAGGGGCAACAGCAGCTAAGACTCGATTCTGTGGTTAACTCGCAATTGTGGAAATGTTCAGAATTGGGTACAAAGAAATCCACGGAGAGCTAAGGGATGAGAGACTGGCTGGGAGCAAGAGACAGTGGATCTTGGGATGCTGTACTTGGTATAAACTCTTGATCATGGCATGGAGCAATACAGAAGGATGACTTTACTTGGTGTTCTTAGGTGATGGTAGAGTTCAGAATGAGAAACAGAGAGATCAGAGGAGATGGGAAATTATCATGTGAAGCTGGGACATCAGAGTATTTCTTTGTGCGAATCAATGTACAAATCCCAATACCGAGGGGAATGACTCTCAATACAGTGGGTAATTACACTGATATGAGGTCGCTTAAATCCAATCAGGGAAGTCATACCTCTGAATTCTCATATCTGCTAACATCCTCCATATCATTCCCTGGTGTTAGCAACGGGTCCGGGTGACCCCCCAGCGGTCCGGGTTAGTACCCCAAAAACCCGTCAGTTCGGTTCCTGACCCGTCTAAAAACCCGACCCGCTGACTCTTGGCAGGCCAAACCCGGTCCCATACCTGTCAACCCGCAGGTTTCACCGGGTTTGGCTAGACCTTTCAGTTCCAATCTCCGGATCTGCGTTTCGGGTTTCACATATATGGTCGCATTCAGATATGCTACTGTTAATCGTAAAATATTGACATTGGTACGTCACAGTTCATTTTCGACGTATGAGCCGCCTTGATGTGCAAAACAAGCATACTCACGTGCCCAACCACATCCTGAAAATGAGCGTCAACAGACCGTCAACGATATTTGGTCTTGCATCTTCGGTAATATGAGTGGTGCTTGATCACAAACGTCCATAAAGAACGATATGGCAGCCTGTATAGGCAGATATGTACAGGATATTCTAGCCACATCCTCTGGGACCGTAACAACTTATTTCATTTACAGAGCTACCACTAAGTATTCTTGAGCTTTTTAGTGTATAATAACAGTCAAAACGATGTATATAGACAATAACCGCCACATCGCGCTGTGATTAACCATGATGGAAGGCCAACAATCATTGACACTCTGTTGATGCTCATTTTGAAGATGGGGCAGGAAGCGTTTCACTTTCACTTTTGCCTATAAAGGTAGCCAACAATCAGTTTATGACAATGTGCAACCTGTCGCCCCCCCAGATTACCCATGATACATGACCAACAATTGTTGACGCTTCATTGACGCTCATTTTCATGATGGGACAGGGAGGGTATTGCAATCTGATTTGCCTATAAAGGCAGCCAAAAATTCCTTTATGACTGACTACAACCTATCGGAGGTATGATTTCCCAAGATGCATGACCACAAATTGTTGACACTCCGTTGACGCTCATTTTCATGATGGGGCAGGGAGGGTATTGCTATCTGTTTTGCGTATAAAGGCAGCCAAAAATTCCTGTATGACTGACTACAACCTATCGGAGGTGTGATTTCCCAGGACGCTTGACCAAAAATCGTTGACACTCCGTTGACGCTCATTTTCATGAATGGGCAGGCAGGGTATTCCAATCTGTTTTGCTTATAAAGGCGGCCAAAAATTCCTTTGTGACTGACTACAACCTCTCGGAGGTGTGATTTCCCACGACGCATGACCAAAAATCGTTGACGCTCCGTTGACGCTCATTTTGCCATGGCTGTATCCACAATATGCAATCATTCAATGTGGCACAGTCCATCATCCACATTGTTTTAGTTGCCTTTCTGGCATTTTCATTTACTTTCTTCTTAATCACTACATTGTTCTTTAATAATACATAGATATATATAATAATAATCTCCAAAATCCCGTGTCTTTCGGTCAATGCTCGTCATCAGTTGCAGGATCGCTCAATCTGGTGCTCTTGTCTTCAAAATGAATGTTAGCCGCATTACCACACAACAGATAGTGTACTAACCTTCATCAGTCAGCATATCTAGATCAAAATTGGTATCGTGCTGGGTATCCTCATCATCATGGAAAATTTCCGCACTGGGAGGCGCTGTATGTGAATATGTATATCCGGCCGGGAAATTGACGATTTCAGAAAGTTGAGCTCCGGATGGGTTACCGGTTGGGCCGGGTGGCGTGCCGGGCTGAGGTGGAGTCGGCCCTGGAGTCCGCTCTCTGCGTCAGGCGGGTGGAGGTGCACTTGTTCCTTTGCGTCTCCAGCGTGTCTGCGGATTATTTGTGGTGCCATGGTGGCAAGGCAGGCAGCCGGACATTCGGTTTTGATGAAGCATTGCCGGGTGTTTTTGTATCGCAGCCTCCACCTTTTTATGCCCAGGAAACTCAACACCCCACTTCTTCTCATCTCGGACCACGGCGCGTGGTTTCTGAATGATATATTTTGGTTCCTCTATTGTGGCGCACGAGAAGCCTTGTTTGGCCATTTTGGCCATATTCAACACCAGCCGCATGTCGGACTGTTCCAGCTGTACCCGACCTCCTTGCCTTGCCATAGTTGCAGACATGTTGAAACCCTACAAGACATTAGTTGGTGCTTCTAACAATGAAATTCGGCTGTTACCTCTACCTTATACTCTTCCGTCACCTTCTCTCAGGTGATTAAAGACTGCTTCGTCCACTCACGGGGATGCTTATCAGGAAATCCATTTGAGAAAATCCCAGAGCTGACAACGTCATGATGTTCGATTTCGCGGACTGTGAGGACAAATGACTTTGTCGACCATGAAGGTTTCCCATGATGGGCAGCAATGAATTCGTTACGTAGCTCTCCACGGACATGCGCTGTACGTTATATGGTTAATTGAACGCCTTTTGCCTCGATATGGATATACTCACATCCAACTGCATGCTGCTTCTTGTTTTTGCTGCTTCCAGCCTTGCGGACGATTTTTAAATGTGCATCCTGGGTCATATGTTTGGTGGCTCCATTGGCAGCATCGTGGTGAACTAAGTAGTGTCTGCGCTCTTGTTGTGTGCCAAGAATTTCCATATTTGATGGAGCGCCCGCCAATCTGCTGGTATTCGATCTGCTCTCACCAGGCGGAGGTGGTTGTGTATCCATAATGTGCGGGTGGGGAATAGGAGAGGAAGATGATGACGAGAGGAAGTGGGAAGCCCTGAGGACTATATAGTTAGCTTCATATCAAAATGGAATAAGTAGCAGCCAACATGATCGTTATGCTCAAGATGAATCTTACTGAGTATGGCTGCAAGTTGCAGGGGTTTCCCACCGCCCTGCAATTTGAAATAGGTCGGTCTGATGTTGTATGTTTGTTAACAGGGATCAATTGCGGTGTACGATGACTGGAATTGCCAAATTGCTAGATATCAATAAGATGTAGTTCGAGGGAAAGGACGTCTGCTGATGTTTGTCTCAAATAATACCCAGGATTAGTGTTAGCAACGGTTCCGTTTTCGGACCGTTTCTAATATAGCGGTTCCAACAAAACCCGGCCCTAGCCGGTTCGGTCCGGGTTTGTACCAAACGGTTCCCTCAATTAAGTCCATGAAACTTCATCACATAATTTAGTGTTTGGTATATGAAATATGCAGCTTTGGACGGTGCATCTTCTGGTTGTCTCCGATTTTTGATATCTTCAAAACTCAGCAAGCTGCTTTGAAATTATTGCGATTTTCGGCCCAAAAACGAGGTTTACGGGCTGCCGCATGCTGAGATTTGAAGATATCGAAAATCGGATCCGGCCAAAAGATGCGCCGTACGAAGTTACATATTTTATGTACCAAACACTAAACTCTCTGATTGATATTTGTAGCCATAATGCGATGGTGCGCTTAAAAAATCGTCGATTTTTGATGGGGTAAGGCCGTTGCCACGCAGACCTATAAAACCGGCCGGGTCTAAAACTGGAACCGTTGCTAACACTACCCAGGATATTACATGAAAATGGCGCTAACAATCATGTCATGTTGTACAGTTAGCGTCACTATTCCTGATTGATTGACAGTCAAGAGAGAGATTTTGCTTTGTTCAAGATGAGTAAACGTACTAACCTTGACATAAAAGACGCAGCTTG
>Ga0307512_10001617_pt1 | contig 31283 bp, 27 predicted proteins | sample 14_EM_MG_FD_200267 | JGI IMG/M metagenome (GOLD analysis project Ga0307512, IMG submission 200267) | Populus trichocarpa ectomycorrhiza microbial communities from riparian zone in the Pacific Northwest, United States - 14_EM | ecosystem: Host-associated > Plants > Roots > Unclassified | place... | reverse complement strand
GCGCGCGTGCACACCATCACCATCTCGGCCGAGCAACATGCCCTCGCGGTGCGCCGGGCCGCCGCGGCCGGTGTGGCCGACCGGATCACCGTCGACCTCTGCGACTACCGCCAGATCAAGCCGCCGCACGACGGCGAGGGCTACGACGCCGTGCTGAGCGTCGAGATGATCGAGGCGGTCGGCGAACGCTACTGGCCTGCCTACTTCGCCACTTTGGACCAACTACTCGCCCCGGGCGGGCGGATCGGGCTGCAGGCGATCACGATGCCGCACGACCGGATGCGCACCGCCCGGCGGACCTACACGTGGATCCAGAAGTACATCTTTCCCGGCGGGGTGATCCTTTCGGCCGAGGCCATCGACCACCTCGTCGCAGAGCACACCCATTTGCGCGTACGGGAAAGCTATGCCTTTGGCAGCCACTACGCGGCCACCTTGCGGCTCTGGCGGGAGCGGTTCACCGAGCAGGCCGAGGCCGTCGCCGCGCTCGGTTTCGACCAGACCTTCCGGCGTACGTGGGAGTACTACCTGGCCTATTCGGAAGCGGGCTTCGCCACCGGCCACCTCGACGTGCAGCAGGTCATCCTCGAGCGCCGACCGGCTTCCGGGATGCGCCTCGATAGCCTACGGTCGATGTGAACATCCACCGTCGACCGATCGCGATGGAGGCAGTGATGAGCAAGGAAAAGTTCGAGCTCGTGTTCCTGGCCGGCGGCGCGATGCTGAACGTCCTGACCAACCGGCTGCGCCGCACCGCGACCACACCGCGCGAGGAGGTCGGGGCCGCCGCGCACGAGGTGAGCCGGATCCTCGACGAACGGCAGGCCGACCTCGCGGACGCCGGCTCGGCACGCCGCCAGCTGACGGCCATCCGCGAGGAGCTGACCGCCGACCGCCCCGACGCGCTGCTGCTCGCCGCGTATGTCGACGAGTTGGCACAGTTGGCAACCCCGGTCGAGGAACTCGGCACGGCGGTCGAGCGGCTCCGAGAGGCCGTAAGCGGCTACGTGGGCTGAGCCAATCCGGGTGGCTCGTCATAGGACACTCCGGCAGGCGTGGCTATATGCCTGCAGTGTCTCGTCGGCGAATCGTTCTGGCGTGTGTTTCTGCGCGATCAGTCGAGCGCGCTGGCCCAGAAGTCGCGCCTGATCGGGCTCGAGAAGCAGCGTGGCGATGCCTGCGGCGAGGGCCGTCGGGGTCGGGTCGGTCACCTGCATGGCCTCGGCCAGCGGATGGCTGTCGTGCAGGCGGCGGTCGGTCATGACGATCGGCAGGCCGGCCAGCGCGGCCTCATGCAACACGATGCCCTGAGTGTCCGTCGAGGACGGAAACGCGAACACGGTGCCGGCCCGGTAGGCGGCCTGCACCTCCGGGCCGCACAGCGTGCCGGTGATGACGGTGTGCGGCGTGAGCCCGGCCCGATCGAGCAGGCGCCGCAGGCCGAGGCGACGGGACTGGGGACCCACCAGCACCAGCTTCGCCGGCACCTGTCCTCGCACCGCGGCAAAGGCGTCGAGCAGCAGCCGGATGCCCTTCTCCCCGGACAGCCGCCCGACGAAGAGGACGACCGCGCAATCCGCGGCGATGCCGAAGCGAGCCCGGAACTCGGCGGCCGTGCTGCCGGCGGGCCCGAGACTGGGCGGGGTGGCGATGACCCGCACCTTGCCGGCGAACGCGTCCATCCGGCAGCGGCGCAACGCGCTCGCCGTCGGCGCGATGATGACCTCGGCGGCCGCACAGACCCGAGCGTTGCCCGCCTCGATCACCTCGTACTTCCCCACCGGCCACGTCGCCGTCACCCGCCGCAGGTGCCGCGCGTACACGGCGATGCCGGCTCTGATCACCGGAGTCGGGAGGTGGTACTGCTCGGAATAGCCGTGCAGGTCGGTGTGATACGTGTAGACCGCCGGGATGCCGAGTTGCCGGGCCATCGTCAAACCGGCCGCACCGAGCGGACCGGGCGTGTGCACATGCGCGATGTCCGGCCGCCACGCCCGAACCCGACCGCGAATCGAGCGGAGGGGAAAGAACACGAACCTGAAGTCGCCCATGCCGGTCGGCATCGACGGCACCCACATCACGCCGTCGCTGCCGTCGCCCGCGCCGAATAGTGGGCCGGCGCTGGCCACCACGCATTCGTGGCCGCGGCGGGTCAACGTCTGGACGAGCAGTCCGATCGAGGACGCGATGCCGTTGACGCCCCCGACCGTTGCGTCCGTGAAGTGTACGATTCTGGCCAATGTGGTCGCGTCTCTCGAACTTCGACGATGTCTGATGAAGTTACCCGGCGGCGCGGTCATCTGGGCAGTGATCACCGCCGTCGCCGTGGGTGCGGCCGGCTTTGGCGCGCTCGTTGTCCTCTCGGCGCTGCAGTCGCGGCCGGCCCACCTGCGCGGCCTCTTCGACTTCGCCAGCGCGACGTGGGGCGATGGGCTGATGTTGCCGCTCATGACGGGACTTCTCGGATACGCCGTTCGCGCCCTGCCACCGGCCCGGCACGACGCGAGATCCGCCGCCGCGGCCGGCCTTTTCGGCGGCGTGCTCGGCGTGACCAGCCAAGCGTCCTGGCTCCTCATGGACGCGCCGCGACTCAATTGGACACTCCCCCGGCCGCACCACTTCAATGCCGCCGGTTGGTACCACGCCGCCTTCGTCGCGGTGATCTGCACGGTGGCGGCCGCGCTGTGGGCGATCGCCCTGAACCGCGCGGCACGTGTCGATAGTCTGCCCCGCCGGGTCGTGGTAGCTCTCGCCACGGCGTTCGCCGCGGGTGTCTCGTTCGTGGCACTGCTCCTGGTCGACGCGCACGCCGGTGCGACGCCTGACGAACAGAACCTCGGCCTGCTGGGCACGGTCGTCGCCGCGGTCGTGACGCTGGCGACCGTGGCGGCGGTCGTCACGCTACGCAGCCGTCGGGGCGGCGGCATTGCCCGGCCGGGTGACGACGTCGTGGACCGGCGCCTCCGGCGCGAGGAACGCGAGTAGCCGCGCGCCCTCGGCATCGAGCTGCTCCTGCTCGGCCGCCGTCAACCTCCGGAACGGGCGCACGGTCAGCGTGGCGGTGTCGCGGTTGACGGCGACCCTCCAGGTGGCGGCGACGAAGCCGTCGACGAGCACCGACCGGGGTTGCTCCATCGTGGCGCCGAAGCCCTGGCCGGCGTAGTCGACGCTGACCACGCGGCTGCGGTCGGCGTGCGAGAGCAGCAGATTGTCGAAGTCGTAGAGGAAGCGCACCGGTGCCGGCGTCTCCGGATCCGGGCGCGGGGCATCGGGCAGGTCGAAGAGCTCCCGTCCCTGCTCGTCGCGGAAGGCGACCAGCCGTGGGCGAAGCCGATCGACGACCTCGGACAGCCGGGTCAGCCCGCACCATTGTTGGACGTCGCGGACGGTCGCCGGCCCGAAGGCCGCCAGATAGCGCAACACCAGGGCGTCGACCGACGGATCCGGCTCCACGGGCCGGCCGAGCCAGGTCTCGACGGGGCTGTGCGCGGCCCGGCCGCTGCGACCCCACAGGCCGCGCGGCGGGACCTGCACCAGCGGCACCCAGGCGCGGGCCGCCTGGGCCAGCGCGGCCGGATCGCGCTCCGGCCACCAGCGGGCCAGGGCGCGGCCCAGGTCGCTGAACGTCAGCGGTTTGTCCACAAGCGACTCGCGAGCGGCGGCAACCAGGTCGGCGCGGGTCAGCCCGATGAGATGCCGTCCGAAGGCGCCCATCGTGCTGCGCTCGATGACCGGCTCGACCAGCGGCCGCAGCCAGAGACAATCGGCGGCGGTCACCAGGTGGATGGTCGAGCGCATCAGTGCCATGCGCACGACGCCACCGTCGGCGAGCAGCCGGGCGGTAGGCTCGGCGGTGTAGTCAGCCAGCCGGCTCCACAGCCCGACGTACCAGGTCTGCGGCGTCTGGGCCTGCAGACCGACCAACCGTTCCAGGGCTTGCGGCACGCTCAGGCCGGCGCGGCGCAGCAACAGTTGCCGGTCGAGGGTGGCGCGGTTGAGCGCCCGCGTGTCGAGCAGTGTCACGGCTGGTCCTCCCGCCTTGCGTTCTGCCCACAACGCTAGGAGTAATAGCGGACACTTCCTGTCCGGTATCCCGGGTCAATTACTACCGGGAGCAGCGTCGTTCCGGGGCCTAGTGCGCTGACCACCAACCTTCACCGGCCCACCACCATTCCTGCCCGGATCTTGGTAGGTTGCGGTCACTTCGGTCACTCCATGGGAGGTACTCCATGGACGCAAGTCGCAAGATTCTGTGATGGTCGCGCAGCGGGTGACCAGGCGAATGCGTGTCGACGGTCGCCCAAGCCTCCCGGGCAGCGCAGCCTCAAGCCGGATTTCCGGCTGCGAGGCGGTTCAGGATGGTCCGGGCCAGCGCTGCGAGCCGGGTTCGCAGGTCGTCGTCGGCCCGCCCGCCGAGGTCGACCTCGAGACGCTCGGCCAGCGCGGTAACCGCCGGGAGCAGGTCGTCCAGCGGGCTGCCCTCGTGTCCCACCACGTAGAGACGGTGGGTTCCCACCTCGGCGGGGATGTTGCGGTCGAGGATCCGCTCGCAGGTGTCGGCCGCGATCAGCGCCACTGCGGTCGGCAGGTCCGGCTCCGGGAGCCCGAGTTCGACGGTGACCGCCGCCAAGCGCCGACTCGCGTCATGCGCCGACAGCGTCCGAGCCGACTCCGCCGCGAGCGCCACCACGGCGTCGCCGTTGACGCCGGCCACCAGCAGATCGCAGGCCAGCATCACCGCGTCGTGCGGATCGGCGTCGTCGAGCAGCGCCCGGGCCTGTTCGGCCCGGAGCCGGCGAAGAAGTTTGTCATCCACGAGCCGAGGCTAGACCCGGACTTTCGCACATGCTTTGGAGTGAACGGGCGTCACTGTTATCAAGATCGATGCGTTGGTCGGGGTATGGGTGTAGCAGGGGCTCCTGGTCGTAGTGCTGTGCGTCCTCGTGCCGAGTTGGTAGAGGCCGTGGTGCTGGAGAAACGGCTGGGATCGTTGCCGGTGATCGCGGATTTCTCCCGCCGTCTGGACATCGCCGGGATCATCGACGCTGTGCCCGATCCGTGAGGTTTCCCTGGCCACGCATGGTCAGGTGCGCTCCAGTTTGGACTCGTAGTCCGGGTCCGTCGACTCCTTCCAGGTCCGGGTCCGCTGAAAGGAGATGTCGTGGCCGTCCAGGATCTGCTGTAGCCGTTCACGCCGGATGCCGATCTGCCGCGCTGGTGCCTGTCGCCGGTCGTGACGGCCGTAGCGTCCGTGCAGGGAGCAGGCGAGTTTCCGGATGCTGAAGTGGGTGAACGGCAGGCCGAGTTTCTTGGGGCGCGTCTTGGCCGTTGCCACGATGAACGCGACGTCGTTGTCACTGATACAGCGCGGCGCCCCGCCCGCCCAGTGAGGGTCCAGCGCGGCGAGTCCTCGCCGGTTGAACGCGTGGATCACGTCACGGACGGTGTCCTCGTCCGCGGCGACCAACCGGGCGATCGCCGGCACCGGCGTCCCGGACTACGACGCCAGGATCATCAGCCCACGGCGGACACGGATGGATTGTTGACGGCCCGCCGGACCAGACGTAGCAGGTACTGGCCCTCGTCCGGACTCAGTCGGCGGGCTCTGACTGGTACAGACATCACGCACCTCGGCTCACCCCGTAGATCCAGAATGAGCCCGGTACGCCTCAGAACCCGGCAGACGACCCGGCGAGTCGTCAACCCGGTCAAAAGTTGGTGGTCAGCGCACTAGCCCCCGGATGCCCGCAAGGGGGCGCGGCGTCAGTCTTGTTTGGTGTTGGTGGGGTTTAGCTCGGCGAGGCGGGCTCGGATCAGGTCGGCCTCTGGTAGGGCAGGGCCGGTGTCCAGGGCCAAGGCGTGCTCGTAGTTCTCGCGGGCTTGGGCGGGGTTGCCCATGGCGTAGTTGGCGTGGCCGAGGCCGGTGTGGGCGCGGGCCTGTTGGTCGTGGGCGCCGATGTCGGTGGCGATCGTGCCGGCAGCCGTGTGGTGGGCGAGCGCATCAGCGGCCTGCCCGGCGGCGAGGGCTGCTTCGCCGAGGCCGTTGAGCGACCAGGCGACAAAGTACTGGTCGCCGGTCTCGCGGAAGGTGGCCAGGGCCTGCTGGTGGTATTCGATGGCGTGGGCTGGTTGGCCGAGGCGGGTGTGCAGCACGCCCAAGTCGTCCAGCACGGCGGCTTCGCCGGAGCGGTTTCTGAGTTGCCGGAACAGGGTCAGCGACTGCCGCAGGTGCTCGCCGGCCGGGCCGTAGCTGCCGGACAGGAGTTCGGCGAAGCCGAGGCTGTCCAGCGCGATGGCTTCGCCGCGCTGGTTGCCGGACTGCCGGGCCAGCATCAAGCCACTCTGGTAGTAGTCGATGGCTTCCGGGAGGCGGCCGGCCCGCTCCGTGCACCTGCCGAGGCTGGTCAGCGTGGTGGCTTCACCGGTCCGGTCGCCGGCCCTCCGGTAGAGCTCCAGCGCCTGCCGCTGATAGTCGATGTCTTCCTCGTAGCGGCTCGATCGGAACGCGACGAGGCCGAGGTTGAACAGGGCGCGGGCCTGACCGGCCGGGTCGTCGACCTGCCGGAACAGGTCGAGGGCCTGCCGCAGGTAGTCGGCGGCCAGCGCGACACGGCCCGGCCCCAGGTGGGCGACGCCGAGGTTGGCCAGGGCGTGGGCCTGTTCTGCCAGGTCGCCGCTGTCGCGGGCGGCGTGGTGGGCGTGGCCGTGCATGGTCAACGCGTCGGTGCAGTAATCGTTGCCAAGGTAGCGGGACATGGTGCGCGCCAGTTGGGTGGTGTGCCGGGGCCAGCCCTGCGCCGCGGCGTGGGCGGCGACGGCGACCAGGGTCGGCCGTTCGATGTCCAGCCAGGCCACGGCGGTGTCCGGGGCGGTCAGGTCCGGGGCGGGGGTGGCCGCCGGTGGGACCTGCGGCCGGCGGTGCGCCTCCGTGGGGTGCAGAGTGTTCATGGCGGCCGCGGCGGTGGCGAGGTAGAAGTCGAACAGGCGGGTCAGCGCGGCCCGGCGCTCGGGCGGGGGATCCTGGTCGTGGGCACGCGTGGTGGCATAGGCGCGGACCAGGTCATGGAAGGTGTATCGGTTTGTGCTGGTCTGCTGGAGCAGGTGGTCGCCGCGCAGATGATCGATCCACGTCTGGACCGTGTCCAGGTCGGTGTCGGTCAAGGCGGCCGCGGCGTACGCGTCGAAGTCCTGCCCGGGGTGGAGCGCGGCCAGGCGGAGGAGTCGCTGCTGGCCGGTGGGGAGATGTTGGTACGACAGGGTGAGGGCGAGTTCGACGCCGGTGTCCAGGCGCCCGTCGTGGTGGCGTTCGTTGAGCCGGTCGGCGTGGTCGGTGAGCGTCCAGCCCGGGGTGTTGCGGATGTGCCCGGCGATCAGGCTCAGGGCCAGGGGTAGGTATCCGCAGCGCCGGGCGATCCGGGCGGCCGCGTTCGGGTCCGGCCCGACGGGCACCTCGGGCACGGCGCCGGCCAGAAATCCCAGCGCCTCGTCGGGGGTGAAGGCATCGACAGTGAGCTGGGTTGCGGGCCGCAACTCGGTGAGGCTGCGCCGACTGGTGATCAGGGTGAGACATCCCGGCGTGCCGGGCAGCAGGGGGCGGACCTGTTCGGCGGTGGCGGCGTTGTCCAGGACCACCAGCGCCCGGGTGCCGGTGAGCCGGGCGCGGTAGGCGGCGGCCCGGGCGGGCAGGTCGTGGGGGATCTGCTGGCCGGGCATCCCGAGTAGGCGCAGGAATCCGTCCAGGACGGCGCCCGGGTCGGCCGGTGGCTGGGTTCGATCAGGGTGGAACCCGCGGAGATTGACGAACAACACGTGCTCGAACGGCTCCTGCCGGTGCAGCCGGTGCCCGGCGTGGATGGCGAGCTGGGTCTTGCCGACCCCGACCATCCCCTCGATAGCGGAGATCACCACCGCGTCCCCGTCGCGCGTGGCGCGGCTCAACCGGTCCAGTTCGGCGATCCGGCCGGTGAACGTCTCCAACTCCTGCGGCAACGCGTCGTGGACCCGCACCTGGGCCACCGCCTCGGTTTCCCCGCCGATCACGCGCAGGGCCTGCCGCCACTGGGTCACGTACCCCACATCCGGGTGCAGCGCCTCGACCACCGCGACGACCAGGTCGGTGTTGAAACGCCGCCGGCCGGGCTGGAAGCAGTTCGCCACCGTCGATCGACGCGCCAGTTCACTCGCCGGGCGGCCGGCCGAGGTCCAGGCCGCGTTGACCCGCTCCTTGATCATCTCGTAGGAGGGGTCGCCGGCCCAGATTTTCAGCAGTCGTAGCCGTTCGACGAGGTCTTCGACCGAGCGGGCCTGGACCGGATCGGGCAACGTAGCGAACGTGCCTGCCGACGTGCTCCGCGGTCCCTGCGACAACGACATCGCTCACTCCACGGATCGGGCTCGATATCTCGCCGGGTCCGAGGTTAGGCCGGGTGCCGGCCGGCGTCCAAATTCGTCCAGAATCCGCCCGCGCCCGGTCGGCTACCCAGACACTCGACGGCACGGGCGCCTGCTCACCGACGACGACGCCGGCCACGGGGGTCAGGGAACCCTGGTTCCCTGGCAGGCCGGCCCCAATGATCGGCCCCGGGCCACGCCGCCGGGGCCGATCATTTCGATGCCGTCAACCTTTGCGGGCGTCGCCTGCGTGTGTGGGGCATGACCCAGGATGCGATCACGTCGTTCGCCGCCTTCGTGGAGGAGGCGTGGCGGCGACATCTGCCGCTCGCCACGCTTCTCAGCGGCGACCGGCACCGTGGCGAGGACCTGCTGCAGGACTCCCTAGTCAAGCTTTATCTGCGCTGGGGGCGGGTGCGCAACAGCAGCGACCCGCACGCGTACCTGCGGCGGGTGCTCGCCAACGGCAGCGTGAGCCGGTGGCGGCGGACCCGCCGCGAGACGCTCACCTGGGAGACCCCGGAGCGGGCGGATCACCGCGCTGAGATCACCGAGCCGCACGAGCAGCTGCGCCTCGCGTTGATGAGCCTTTCCCGGCAGCAACGCGCCGTGGTGGTGCTGAGGTATTACGCCGACCTCAGCGAACGGCAGGTCGCGGAGGAGCTGGGCTGCAGCCTCGGCTCCGTGAAGACGCAGAACCACCGCGCCATGGCCAAGCTCCGCAAGCTGCTGCCCTCGTTCGACCACTCCGTTCAGGAGGTTTCCCGATGACCATCGACGAAGACAACTTCGCCGTCGCTCTACACGATCTGGCCCACCTTGACCCGATCTCCGCACCGCCCACGGCGCAGGTGGTGCACCGCGCCCGCCGGGCGCGCCGCAGCCGGACCGCGGCGATGACGGCAGCGGCACTGGCCGTGGTCGCGGCGGCCGGCGGCCTCGCCGTCGGCCTCGACCGGCGCGGACCCGCCGCCACCTCCACCGCCACCGCACCCGACACCACCGTCAGCGCCCCCGCTGACACGCCCGCGCTGCAGCTGGTGGCCGCCGTGCAGGCGTCCGCGAAGACCAGCTTCCGGTTCACGATGACCACCGGCGGCACCGCTGTGGAGTACGGCAAGAAGAGGACCTTGGGGAAGGGCGTGGTCACCGGCGCCTACGACCCGCGCGTGCCGAAGGGCTACGCCACCGTCGTGGGCCACCCCTTGGATCGGCGGCTCATCGGAAAGGACCTCTACCTGCAGAAGGGTGAGCTGTGGCTCAAGAGCCAGGCCGGTCCTCAGGACACCCTGACCGGTGACCTTTTGTACACCAATGTGCTCAACCCCTTGGCGTCCGTTGACTTCGCCAGCCAGGTCGCTGCCCTGAAGAAGGCCGGCGTGGTGAAGAAGACCAGCGCCACGTCGTACGCCTTCAGCTTCTCCTGGAAGCCGGGCGACGCCGACCGCCCCGACGTCATCCCGGTCTCCGGCACGATCCAGGTCGACGCGAAGTCACATCTGGTGACCTCGATGGAATACACCTACACCCTCGCCTATCCGAAGGGCGAAGCCGACGCGAAGTTCTACGAATCCGTACGCTGGACCTACTCCGGTTATGGCGAACCGGTCGACGTCAAGGCCCCGCGCGTCACGCCGTTGCCCCCCACCGAGAAGTAGCTACGCCGGCTCGCGGCGGGCGGGGTCGAGCGCCTCGTCCGCCGCGCACACGAGCGCAGTACGAGATAGCCTTACTGCATATGGCTACCTTTCGCAGTGCCTCAGTCCTCCTTTCCGCCGACGGCACCAGAACCCCCGGCACCGCCGCGCTCTTCGCCGAGCCCGGGCGCAAGGGCGGCGTCCCGCCGTGGGCGGGCGACTTCCGGCCCGCGAACGGCGCCGGCAACGGCCCCAAGAACGCGGTCGGCAAGACCTTCACGTTGGAGTTGCCCGACGGCAGCACCGGCAAGGTCGTGGTGCAGAGCCTCAAGAGCGGAAAGGGCGGCGTCACCTTGGCGCTGATGGGCGAGGACGCGCCCCCGTTCTGATCAGGATGTCTTCGGCACGATCTTGCCGACGGTGACGAGCCGGGTGCACAGCACCACTCCCGGGTCGCCGACGCTGAGCTGCACCGCGTCGCCCCCACCTTCCAACCGGAAGTAGATCTGGTTGAGCCCGCGGCGCACCTCGAACCGGTGGGTGGCCGTGCCCAGCTGGAACGTCACCGTCGAGTCGCCCGAGCTGAGATATCCGAAATAGACCCACCACGGCCACTCCGGGACGGGCGCCTGCAGTGGGATCCGGACGGCGGGGCCGAAAGCGACCCGGTGGCCGCAACCGTCGTCGGGTCCGAGGACGCTCGGCTGGCCCTGCACGGTCGCCGGCCGGATTCGCCCGGTGTCGTCGAACATCGACGGTTGCTCGGCCTCGGTCACGAAGACCGGCCGCCGCGGCGCCGCCCGGAAGAAGTGCGACTGCAGGTTGTCCGGCCAGAAGTACCCGGCGATCACCTGGTCGGGCACGACCTCCTCCAGCAGGGCCGTGCCGGGCGGCGCCGCGGCCAGCTCGGCCTGCGCCGTCGCCAGATACGCCCGGCCGTGCTTCGTACGCCAATTGTCGTTGAACCGGGCGGTGCTCCACAGGGCGCCCAGCGCGACCGTTGCCACGACAGCGACCCCGGCGACCAGCCCCACCGCGAGGGCACCCGGCTCGCGTAGCACCGCCGGCGCCGGCCAGTTCGCCACCTCCGCCCGGTCGCGCAGACCCAGCAGGGCGACGCCGACACACAGCGCCGCGACCACCACCACGTCCGCCAGATAGCGGGGAACCAGGCCGGCGATGGGGCCGAGCACGTCGCCGAGGCGGGTCACGGCGAACAGCGTCGTGACCATGGCGACGTACGCGAGCAGCAACAGCCACGCGCGGGCCGCCGAGGCGCGACCCCGCACGGTCACCACCACCAGGACCAGCAACACCGCCCAGGCCAGCCACACGCCCAGGTCGGGCGGGTCGACCAGGGGCGGGCCGTCGCCGGCGTACGTCCATTGCCAGGGCCCGCCGAACAACCCGGGCACCAGGTTGGTCCCGACCAGGTCCGCCACGAAGCCGACCACGTCGCCGGGCGACCCGGGCCGGTCCAGGCCCTCCGCCGGCTGGGACAGGTAAAACGCCACGTACGCGGCGGCCAGCGCGGCCAGTGCCACCCAACCGGGCCAGAATCGGCGGGTCGCCGCCCGGATGCTGGCCACTGGCGGCCCGGTGCAGAGCAGGCAAGCGGTCAGCAGATACACCAGGGGGACGATCAGCAGCGCCTTGGTGTCGAAGGCCAGCCCGAGCGCCACCGCCAGCAGCACGCCCACCGCGTACCGATGCTGGCCGGTGCGCGCATAGCGCAGCTGCGCCCCGATGGCGAGGACCATGGCCAGTTGCACCGGCAGCATCAGCAGGCCGACCATCCACAGCGAGCTGACCTCCAGGGTCAGCGGGCTGAACAGGAACATGCACAGCGGCACCAGCAGGGCCCATCCCGGCCGCAGCAGAGCGCGCAGCAGTCGATAGAACGCCACGCTCACCGCCGCCTGCCCGGCGGTGAGCAGCAGCACCCAGGGCCAGGACGCGAGCCCGTCCACCCGGATCAACAGCCAGGCCAGCAGCAGACCACCCGGCATCAGGTGGTTGTTGAAGATGCCGAGCAGATAGTCGGCGGTCAACCCGGTGTCGATCGCCCGAGCCGCGATCACGAACTCGTCCTGGGAGAAGTAGCCCCGGGTGGCGATGGCGGCCCGCCAGGCCACCGTCACCACGATCAGGGCGATCGCCACGGCCCGCACCTGGTCCGCCAAGACCCAGCGGGCTAGCCGTCCGGGCTCGCCGCGGGTCGCCTCCGTGGCGGCCGAATGCTCAGCCACCCCGGACTCCGGCATCGACATGGTCGGTAGCGTGCCACAGGATTACCCGCCGTGGGGACCCGGTGACGCGGCAGCGCTGAAACCGGGATGAAGCCGTCGTGAATCCCGCCGGCCGCATTCTCCTCGTGGTCGCGGCCACCTGGGCCGCGGTGACGGAAGGACACGCGGCATGGGCGGCACAACGTCGACGTCGGCTATCGCGGTGAGCGGGTTACGCAAGTCGTTCGGCGACAAGATGGTGCTTGACGGGATCGACCTCGAGGTCCCCGAAGGGACGACGTTCTCCCTGCTGGGACCGAACGGGGCCGGGAAGACGACCACGGTGCAGATCCTGTCCACGCTGATCGGCTTCAATGGCGGCCAGGCGCGGATCGCGGGGCACGACCTGGCCACCGAGCCCGACGCGGTGCGGGCCGCGATCGGCGTGACCGGGCAGTTCTCGGCGGTGGACAACCTGCTCACCGGCGCGGAGAACCTGATCCTGATGGCGGACCTGCAGCACCTGCGGCGGCCCGAGGGGCGGCGGCGGGTCGCCGAGCTGCTCGACCGGTTCGATCTCACCGAGGCCGCCGGCAAGTTCGCGTCGACGTACTCGGGTGGGATGCGCCGCCGGCTGGACCTCGCGATGACGCTGGTCGGCGAGCCGCGTGTGATCTTCCTCGACGAGCCGACCGCCGGCCTCGACCCGCGCAGCCGGCGGATGATGTGGCAGACCGTCCGCGACCTGGTGGCGGGTGGCGTCACGGTCTTCCTGACCACGCAGTACCTCGAGGAAGCCGACCAACTGGCCGACCGGATCGCCGTTCTCGATCACGGCAAGCTGGTTGCCGTGGGGACCCCGGAGGAGCTCAAACGCAGCGTGCCCGGTGGCCATGTGCGCCTTCAGTTCGGTGACGCCGCCAGCCTCGACGCGGCGGCGCGCGCCCTCGGCGACATGTCCCGTGACGATGAGGCGCTCACCCTGCAGGTCCCCAGCGACGGCGGAGTGCCGGCGCTGCGGGCGCTGCTGGACCGGCTGGAGCAAGCGCGGATCGAGGTGGACGGGCTGTCGGTGCACACCCCGGATCTCGATGACGTCTTCTTCGCGCTCACCGGCCACCCGACGGCGACCAAGGAGGAGGTGGCGGCCCGATGAGCGACGCGATGACGATGTTGCGGCGCAACTTCCGGCATACGGTACGCAACCCCGGCGCGATGATCATGACCATTGGGATGCCGGTCGTCCTGCTGTTGCTCTTCGTGGGGGTGTTCGGCGGCGCGTTGAACGCCGGCCTCGGGCCCAGCACGCACGGCGGTGACTATGTGGACTACGTACTGGCCGGGATCTTGCTGATGACCGTGGGCTATGGGTCGACCACGACGGCGCTGGCGGTCAACCGGGACATGACCGAGGGCATCATCGTCCGGTTCCGGGCCATGGCGATCTCTCGCGCTTCCGTGCTGACCGGGCACGTGGTCGGATCCGTCGTCCGGGCGCTGGTGGGTGCGGCCCTGGTGATCGGCGTCGCCCTGCTGCTGGGCTTCCGGTCCGCCGGCGACCCGCTCCACTGGCTCGCCGCCGCCGGCCTCATCGCTCTGCTCGCCCTCGCCCTCACCTGGCTGGGCGTCGCGGTCGGGCTGGTCGCCAAGACGGCCGAGGGCACGGGTCCCTTCACCCTCGTCGTCCAGCTGCTGCCGTTCCTGAGCAGCGCGTTCGTCACCCCGAACTCGATGTCGGGACCGCTGCGCTGGTTCGCCGCGCACGAGCCGTTCACGCCGATCACCGACACGCTCCGGGGCCTGCTGCTGGGCATCCCGGTGGGTGACAGCGGCCTCATCGCCGTCGCCTGGTGTGTGGCGCTGGCGCTGACCGGTTATCTGTGGGCGCGGGCGCTGTTCCGGCGGGATCCGGTCCGGTGAGCTGGTCGCGCGCTCGCAGCCAGGCCAGCGCGGTGCCGCGCAGCCCCTCGTGATCAAGACCGGCAAACGACAACACCCATTTCGCGTACGCCCGCGGGTCGGCCTTTTCGGCGATCTCTGTGATCCGGGTAGTGGACATGGTCGGCTGGAACCCGCGCGGCCAACCGAAACGTTCCGCCAGGGCGATCATCCGTACGCCGGAGGTGGTCTCTCCGCTGTCGAGGTCGGTCACGGCCAGTGCCAGCAGGAGTGAGCCGCAACCGGGGAAGTCCACAACGGACGCCGAGGCGATCATCGCCGGCAGGGCCACCGGCAGCGTGCCGGTGATCTCCGTGACCAGGTCGAGCCGGCCGAAGCGGGCATGGGTCACGACGGCGACCGTCCGGACCTCCCAAGCCCACCATCCGGTATGGGCCGGGTCGTCGGTCCGCAGCCGGCCGGCGGCCTCGCGCCACAAGCGCAGGCCGCGGTCGACGTCACCGCGGCCGAGCAGGATCTCGGCTTGGGCGCAGACGTCGAACATCGCGAGGCCGACCACCCCGTCGGTGCCGTCCTGGGCGATCTCCGCCAACCCCCGTTCGGCCGCATCGAACGCCCCGCGCTGCAGGTTGGCCAGCACGATCGCCCAGCGTGCCCGGGTCGCGGTGGCTGACGCCCCGAAGTCCTCGGTGATCGACAACGCCGCGTCCAGATGGTGCAGCGCCTCCTCGCCCGGCTCGACCTGCAAGCAGAACTCACCGATCCGGGCGTGGGCGACGGCCCGGAGCCAGGGTGTGGCGCCGCCGCCGAGGACATCGAGCATCCGTCTGGCCGCCTGCAGGGCGCCGGACAGGTCGTTGGCGTTCTCCAAAGCGGAGCTGAGCGCGTAGTTGGCGATGGCGGCGACCATTGGCCGGTCGCTGCCGCACAGCTCCCGCAGCGCCCGGATATCCGGGGCGGACAGCGCCATCTGGACGGCCCCGATCACGGTGTCTGTCGCGGGCGGCGGCAAGCGGCGCAAGGTGACCATGGCGCGCAGCGGGCGGGGGCCGCGGAGGAGGAAAGCGCTCAACGCGCAGAGCGACGCCGTCGTTCGGGTCGCCTCGACGAGGGCCGGCTGCGGCCGGAAATGCGAAAGCACCCAAGGGGCGTCCTCGGCCAGCGTCGCGAGGCGGGCGAAGTTCGAATCGGTGAGCCACAGGGTGCCCAGTAGCGCCGCGGTGGCCACGACAGCCGCGCCGTCCTCGCGATCCAGCCCGGATCGCAGCGCGTACAAAAGGTTGTCCTCCTCGGCCCGGATCGTGCCCATCGCCGTGGCGAGGTCGTCGGCGAACACCGTCTCGTGCTGCCGCACCCCGAAGTCGGTTGCCCACGCGAGGAAGCGGCCGAGCACGCGGTCGGTCTCGCCGGCCGCGGCCCGGCGCAGCACGCTGAACTCGCGCACCGTCTCCAACATTCGGAACCGGGTGCCCGATTCGCTGTCGGCCACCTTCAGCAGCGACTGGTCGACCAGGTGCTCCAGGACGGCGTCGTCGCCGACCAGGTGACCCGCGGCGGCCGCGGTGAATCCGCCGGGGAACACCGACAACGCGCGCATCGCCTGCTGGCCGGCGGGCGCCAGCAGGTGCCAGCTCCAGTCGATGACGGCGTACAGGGTGTGGTGCCGCTGCGGTGCGTCCCGTGCGCCGCCTTGCAGCAGGGCGAACCGATCGGCCAGCCGGCGGGCGATCTCGGCCACCGACATCACCCGTACCCGGGCCGCGGCCAGCTCCACCGCGAGCGGCGATCCGTCCAGGCGCGTGCACAGATTTCGCAGTGCCGTCGGGGGCAGCTCGACTTCGGCGCGGGCCGCGCGGGCGCGCTGGCCGAACAGCTCGACCATCGTCGGCAAGTCCAGTTCCGGCAGCCGGTACACCGATTCCGAGGACAGGCCGAGCGGGGCGCGGCTGGTGGCGAGCACCCGCAGGTCCTGGATCGACGACACCAGATCCCGCACCAGCTCGGCGGCCGGGTGCAGGACGTGCTCGCAGTTGTCCAGCACGAGCAGCGTGGGGCCGGCGCCGAGGACCTTGGCGATGCCGGTCAGGACGTCCGCCGGGGCGGCGAGGCGGCCGATCGAGCCGGCCTCGCGCACGCCGAGCGCGGAGGCGACCTCACCGGCGATGTCGCCGTCGGCGGTGACGCCGGCGAGCTCGACGAAGTACACCGCCCGCTGCGGCGCCTGCCGGCCGACCGCGTGCGCGAGTCGGGTCTTGCCCAGGCCGCCGGCCCCGACGATCGAGGTGACCCGGGAGGCTTGCAGCAGGTCGGTCACGGCGGCGATGTCCTTGTCCCGGCCGAGCAACGGGTTGGGCTCGAGCCGGACACCGTGCCGGACTGTGGGCGCGTCGCTCAGCAGCAGCTCGCGGTGCACCCGCTGCAGCGCCGGACCGGGGTCGGCGCCCAGCTCTTCGCGCAGCGCCTGCCGGTATGCGTCGAACCTGGTCAGCGCGGCGGCCGGGCCGATCGTCGCGGCCTCGCAGCGCAGCAACTCCACCAGCAGTTCCTCGTCCCGGGGACGTTGCGCGGCCAACTCGCCGAGGGGCTCGACCGCCTCGGCCCGGCGGCCCGTCCGCGCCAACGACAGCGCGCGGGCCCGGATCAGCGCCCGGTAGGCAGGCAACCGCGCCAAGCGCAATGCGGAAAGCGGATCGTCGGGCGCGGCATCCCAGCCCGTGGCCGGTCCGCAAAGCGCGAGGCCTTCCTCCGCATGCCGGAGCGCCGACAAGTTGTCGCCGGCGCGGGCGGACCGCTCGGTCGCGGACGCGCTGAGCAAGACGGCCGCGGCGTCGACCTGCTCCTCGCCCAGCGCGAGGCGGTAGCCGGTGGAGGTGCTCAGGATGAGATCGGGGCCCAGCAGGGCCCGGGCGCGGGCCACCAGGACCTGCAGAGCCTTGACCGGGTGCTCGGGCTGCTCGTCCGGCCACAGCTCCGCCACCAGCCGGGCAGTGCCGCAGCCGGCGCGCAGATCACCGGCCAGGAGCGCGAGCAGGCTGGGCAGCCGGGAGCCGGTGATCTCCCGGCCGCGATAACACGGCCGGGGCAGCAACGCCAGCTCGATACCCACTGTCGTGACGTTAGCCGAACCGGCGGCCGGGTGGTGGGCGTGCCGGGTTCCGCGTTGTGGGGCATCGATACCTTGGTGGTCGGAGGCTGCTATGGATGCTGGAACGCTCACCAACGCGGTTGCCCTGTCGGTTTCGGTGCTGGCGTTGACCGTGTCGACGCTGTTGGCGGTCCGGCAGCTGCGGACAAACCGGCTCTCCGGCCAGGACACCAATCACACCCAGGTGCTGCTCAGCCTGAACGGCGAATATCGCAGCGACGCGTTCCAGGCGAGCGAGGAGTTCGTCCTGGAGCACCTCGCCGATGAATATGACACCGAGTTGGGCATCGGGCGGCTGCCGTCCGAGGCCCGGCGGCATGTCCGGCGGGTCGGGCACTACTACGCCGACTACGGGATGCTGGCGGCGCTGCCCACGGTCGACAGCGATCGCATCGTCGGGGTGGTTCATTTTCGCGTACGCGAAGCTTGGTCGGTATTGGAGCCGTTCGTCCAGGCGGAGCGACGTGCCCGGGGCAACACCTATTGGCGCTATTTCGAGCATCTGGCCTGCCTGGCAGCCGTTGTCGACAAGGAGAAGATGCTCGCCGACCAGCGTCTGCTGTCCGTCGAAAAGCTCGAGGCCGACCGCATAGCCACGATCCGGGCCGCCGCGCCGACCCGGACCGGCCGGATCGACCGACCCGCGCGGCAGGCCTCGGTCAGCCAATCCCCGGCCGAGCTCGACCGGCACTAGGGTCCGGGGTCGTGGTGCGCGCGGCGTAGGCGTGCCGGATCGCGATCGCGCCGGCCACGATGGCGATCAGTTGACCTAGCCATTGCATGACGACGCCGATCCAGACGTCGAACTGGCCGGGCTCCGCCAGTCGTCCCCAGACCGAGCCCTCGATGAGGCCCCCGCCGGTCACGAACAGGGCCGCCAGCAGGCCGGCGATGAGCGTCCACCGGTGCCTGGCCAGCGCCAGCACGAGGAGGCCGGCGGCACCCAGGATGATCGGGCCCGGCGGGATCTTGGGAAAGCCGGGCACCCCGACCAGGAACTCGGTGAGCACGCCGGCGGCGGCCAGGAACAGGCCGACGGCAAGGGTCAGACGGGTGGACATCTCGGTTCTCCTCGCTGGACGGAGCGCGCCGGGCGGCTTCCCGGCTGTGTGTTCACCTTCCCGGAGAAGAGCCGCCCGGTCGTCCGCTGCAGGAGTCAGCTCGGGTACGCAGATTTGCGTACGGAATCAGTGCTCTTTGAAGTAATGCCCGGCGTCCAGGTCGGCGATCAGGCCGGGGTGCACCGGGTCCCACCCGAACCGTTGCCGGGTCGCCGCGCTCGACGCCCGGGAGTCGATGCCGAAGAGGCGTCCCATCCAGCCGAAGTGGTCGCCGGCCTGGTCCGCGGGGATGGAGACCACCGGCAGGCCGAGGCCGCGGCCGATCGCCTCGGCGATGGCTCGGGTGGGCACGCCCTCCTCGGCGACCGCGTGCAGGGCCGCGCCGGCCGGTGCGTTGTCCACGGCCAGACGGACGAGGCGCGCGGCGTCGAGTCGATGCACGGCGGGCCAGTGGTTGCTGCCGTCCTCGAGGTAGCCGGAGACACCCTTCGCGCGGGCGATGCCGACCAGGACGGCGATGAAGCCGTGATCGCCGAGGCCGTGCACGGTGGGCGCGAACCGCACGCTCGACGCGCGCACCCCGCGGGTGGCGAACGACAGCGCCGCCTGCACGCCGGCGATCCGCGGGTGCACGCCCGGATCGGGCTCGTCCTGCTCGGTCGCGACCCGGTCGGCGACAAGCCCGAGCACGCCCGAGGCGACCACGAACGGCCGGTCGCCGCCCTCCAGCGCCTTGCCGATCGTGGTGATCGCGGCGAGGTCGGTCTGCGCCGCCGCCTGGATCTGGGTGAAGTCGTGCCGGTAGCCGAGGTGGACCACCCCGTCGGAGGCCACCGCCCCGGCGTGCAGGCTGTCGAGATCGTCCAGATCGCCGCGCTGCACCTCGGCGCCGAGCTCGGTCAGCGATGCGGCGGCGGCCTCGGAACGCGCGAGGCCGAGAACCTGGTGTCCGGCGTCGAGCAGCTCGGGAACGACGGCGGAGCCGATCCACCCGGTCGCGCCGGTGACGAAGATGCGCATGAGAACCCTCCCGGTGATGTCACATGATGACATGACCACCCTAGCAGGTGATGTCATCAAGTGACATGACTAGACTCGGGCCGTGGTGCGGTGGGAGGCAGACGCGAGCGGCCGGCTCCGGCAGGCGGCGATGCAGCTGTACGTCGAGCGCGGCTTCGAACAGACGACCGTGGCCGAGATCGCCGCGCGGGCGGGGCTCACGGCCCGGACGTTCTTCCGCTACTTCGCCGACAAGCGGGAGGTGCTGTTCGCCGGCTCGGCCGAGTTGCAGGAGCACCTCGTGCAAGCCCTGGCGGCGGCCCCGAGTTCCGATTCGCCCATGCACGCCATCGCGGCCGCTCTCGACGCCGCGGCCGCGGCGCTGGGGCAGCACCACGAGCACTCCCGGCAGCGCCAGTCCGTCATCAATGCCAACGCTGAGCTGCGCGAACGAGAGCTGATCAAAATGGCGTCGCTGTCCGCCGCGCTCGCCGACGGCCTGCGCCAGCGCGGCGTGCCCGAGCCGGACGCCAGCCTGGCGGCGGAGAGCGGGATCGTCGTGCTCCGGGTGGCCTTCGAACGCTGGGTCAACGAGCCGGCCGGCGCGGAGCTGTCGCAGACGATGCGCGACGCGCTCGACCGCCTCAAGACCGTCACGACCGCTCGCTGACCGACCAACGGAGGTTGTTGTGGACGACCACACCTTGCCGGACACCCTCGACACCGGAACGGCCCACGTGGCGCGGGTCTACGACTACTGGCTCGGCGGCAAGGACAACTTCGCGGCCGACCGGCGCTACGGCGACGATCTGGAGAAACGGGTCCCCGCCATCCGGACCACCGCGCGGATGAACCGGCTGTTTCTCGGCCGCGCCGTGCGCTACCTGGCCGCCGAGGCCGGCATCCGGCAGTTCCTGGACGTCGGCACCGGCCTGCCGACCGCGAACAACACGCATCAGGTCGCCCAGGCGATCGCGCCGGAGTCGCGGGTGGTCTACACCGACAACGACCCGATGGTGCTGGCCCACGCCCGCGCGCTGCTCAGCAGCTCGCCCGCCGGCAAAACCGCGTATCTCGACGCCGACCTGCGCGAGCCCGGCGCCATCCTGGGCGCGAAGGAACTGACGGCGACGCTGGATCTCAGCCAGCCGGTCGCCGTACTGGTCATCGCGGTCCTGCATCTTGTCACCGACGACGCGGTCGCCTTCCCAGCCATCGAGGCGCTGGTCGAGGCCGTGCCGTCCGGCAGCTATCTGGTGATCTCGCACGCCACCGGCGACTTCTGGCCGCCGGAGCGGGTCGACGCGGCAAACGCCACCAACAGGGCGCACAACGTCGACTTCCGGTTCCGCAGCCACGCCGAGGTGTCCCGGTTCTTCACCGGGCTGCGGTTGGTCGAGCCCGGCATCGTCCCGGTGGCGGAGTGGCGCACCGACGGCGGCCCGGCCGCGGCGCCGGCGGAGAGCAACCTCTGGGCCGGTGTGGCGCGGCTGCCATAAGTTCGCCTTTCCCCCACGATCGAGTTGATTCGCGAGGACAGCCGCCGCGTTCGCGCCTCGTAGCGGACTCCGGCCGCTTCCTTCAGCCCATGCAGCGCAACCTTCATGAGCAGGGTGAAATCAGGCCGCTTGAGGGGCTCCTCATCGGTCGGCGCGAACCCCGAGTCCTTCTCGAACACGCCCGCCATCAGCCGAACCCGGCACATTCCCTTTCCATGGAGTGTGCCGAGTTCGGCGAGCAGCCGGGAATGGTCAATCCAATCGAATGCAGCGCTCAGGTCCGAGTCCAGCATCCACCGAGAGGCTACTTAGTCGAGGTAGCGCGATTATGGTCAGGCAAGATGTGGATCATTGCGGCGCGCATGCCGGGTATTTTGTCCCGTCGTAGTCGTTGCGTTACCGTGCGGCAGATGCGCTCCCGCCCGCTAAGTTACGCTGATGCAGCTCGACTCCTCGGTGTCGCTGACAGTGCCGTCATCAAGGTTCTAGCCGCCGCGAGCGGTGCGGCCGCGACCGCTGTCACCGTAGGCAGCCTCGGAGGTAGCGACATCTTCGCTCTGCGCGGAGAGTTGATCGCCTGGGGCAATGCGGCCGTCAACGGCTTGCGCGAGAGGGTCATGGGCGTCCGGCGCTTCGACCGAACGCAGCGGCTCGTAGCTGCCCACGCGATCATCGTGGTAACCGCTTTCTACGAAGCCCTCGACACAGTTCTAGCCGACCATCCTGACATCGACCTGGACGCCATAGCACTGACGTCGGGTGAACAGGTTGCCATAGCTACGTCAACCGTTGCCTACAGCCAATACGCCGCAGTGGTGGAGACGCTCATCGAAACGCCGCCGCCGATGCCTGCGCCACATTCTCCCTTCGAGGCGACCATCAACGCCATCGAAGAGTATTTCACTGATGTCGGCGTCTCGTTGGGGAACTTCCTGAAGGGATTGAGCACCTTCGAAGGCCGCGAACACCGAGTCGGAACAATCTTGGTGCCGATACTAAAAGATCTGGTGCGGGTCGCGGTCGAGCGCTATAGGCAGGCGTACCGGGCTCTAATTATCCAGGCGCCTGAGTTCGGTGTCTGGGCAGGCATGGTCGATGCACAGGCCACCCGAGCGCTGCTGCGGGAGTCGTTGGCCGATATATCGGCACAGCTCAAGGACTTGCGCGCTGCATCGAATGCAACAGCCGTCGATGCTGTTGTGGCCGGGCTCAGCAAGCGGTACCGGGCCGGACTCGACAAGCCGATTCTGGCGTCGGCGCATGTCCCTGCGCATGTTGTGCTCCCCAGCCTGGGCCGCGGCTATATCAATCCGCACGGTCGGGTTGCGGTGGCCGGGCCGACTGACTTTCCGGCCACCGAGGGATGGTGGGAGCGATCTACCGCAGTTGACGATGTGGAGGGTTTCCTGCTTGCCCACCTCACCAGTCTCGACGCGGTCACTACCCCACTCGTGGTGCTTGGCCAGCCTGGCTCCGGCAAGTCCGCGATGACCAGAGCCCTCGCCGCCCGGCTCCCTGCCGCCGACTTCCTGGTCGTCCGAGTCGAGTTGCGCAACGTGCCAGCCGACTCGTCGATCCAAGCGCAGATCGAGCAGGCTCTCCTGCAAATGCTGGGCGAACGCGTCTCGTGGCCCGAGCTGGCGCGCCGCGCAGGCGGCTCACTGCCGGTCGTCATCCTCGACGGCTTCGACGAACTTCTGCAGGCGACGGGAGTGAACCGGGCCGACTACCTCGACCAGATCAGGCAGTTCCAGCAGCGGGAGGAGGAACTCGATCGCCCCGTCGCGGTACTTGTCACCAGCCGCACAGTGGTCGCCGACCGGGCGCGATTCCCCGCCAACTCGGTGGTGTTGCGGCTCGAACCGTTCGACGAACCGCAGGTCCGAGCATGGCTCGAAGTCTGGAACGCCCACAACACTGCCGGCCTTCAGGCCCGTGGCCTCAAGCTGTTATCCGCCGAAACAGCCCTCGCGCACGGCGAATTGGCGAGCCAGCCGCTGTTGCTGCTTCTACTCGCGCTGTATGACGCCGGCGCCAACGCCCTCCAGACGGCCGCAGGAGACATCGACCGGGTCGACCTCTACGAACGACTGTTTTCCGACTTCGTCGAACGGGAGGTCGACAAGCAGAACCAGGCGCACACCGACGATCAACGGGACAACGACATCGCCGCGGAATGGCGCCGCCTCAGTGCGGTCGCCGTCGCTACCCTCAACCGTGGCGGCGACGTGATCCTCGAAGCGGAGCTCAACGACGACCTCCCACACCTACTATGGCCGACAGACCTGCGGCCTGCGCCCGCCGATTCACCCAACCGCGCCCTCACCGTCAGTCAGATCATGGTCGGCCGGTTCTTCTTCATCCACGAATCACGGGCTACCCGCGACACCGGAGGACCGGAACGCAGCTTCGAGTTTTTGCATGCCACGTTTGGTGACTTTCTGGCTGCCCGGCAAATTGTCGCCAGCCTCGTCGATCTGGCCGAGGAACGCATCCACCAACGGCAACGTCAAGGCGTAGTCGACCCCGGCCCGCTGTATGCGGCCACCTCATTCGTCACCATCACCCGGCGCCCCCCACTATGGGAATTCTGCCGCAGGCTACTCGACCGACTCAACCAGCCGCAACGACGGATCTGCCGTGAGCTGGTCCTAGAATTGCTGCCTGACGCCGGCTATGCCCATCCTACATGGACGAAAGGCGACTACGAGCCACGGCGAACCCCACTAGCTGTAAGGCATGCGGCGTTCTCAGCGAACCTGGTCTGCTTCGCCGTGCTGCTGAGCGATGGACCGGTGGACGTCAGCGAATTGGTCGAGAAACCAGTCGTGACGAACTGGCGCCGGCAGGCGTTGCTGTGGCAGAGCCAACTCGACGCTGTGGATCGCAAGCGGATGTGGCGAACCCTGCGCGTGGCCTGGCGGCTGGAGGCTGATCCGACCCGACTGGAGATCCGCCCAGAGGACGGCAGTGACATCAGTATGTACGAAACTCTTCCATGGCCGCCGGATGTCAACCCCGCCACACGTCACCTCGATGAACGCAACGCGGCAATGGCCCCAGACGTGTCCGTCACCGCCGGAAGCCGGATGGGGGAGTCACTGCGCCGGTCGGCGTTCGTCCAGACCGCCCACGACGTACGGGAGTGCCTGTACGACCTGATGCCCTACTGGCAGGCGGTGGGCACACCCCGTTTGCATCAGATTGACGACGAACCCTTCCTGGTAACCGAAGCAGCGCTCTTCCTGTCTCTGCTGCTAACACCAGCAGAGACTCAGCCTCGCCACACACGCGCCAAACAGTACGGCTGGGCCTTTGCGCTCGTGACCTCGGAACGACAGCGGCACCTGCTCATCCACCAGCTAGTCAACGACGCCCCGGGACTCTCCGTCGAAAACTTGAAGTCGATCTTCCCGCGTATAACGACGAATGACCTTCACGACAACTACAACGAGTGTGTAGAAATCCTGACCACAGCGGCCGCGCGCGAGGACGCCGGCCCCGAACTCGCGGCTTCCCTCCTCGAGTCGATCAAATGGAACTTCTCTGATGAACCAGACAATCCCGTGAAAGAACGCCTGGTCCAGATGTACCTAACGCTCGGCCTGCACCACCCATTCAACCTGACAGCTCTTTCTTCTGAGGCGAGCAACGAGGCAGAACCGTCGCGGGCGACGGTTGGTGCCGGCTCCGTTGCTGACTTTCGGGTGGAGTTCACGCCGACGAGCCGCGATCGCAGATTCGGAGTCTTTCAGCTCTTCGTCGATGGCGTACCGATCGGTGATGGCACGACGACGGCCTTGTATCCGCATTGCCAGGATCTTCAGCGCCTCTGCGGTCTGACCGAACGGCCCGGTGTTCGGGAAAAAGAGCAAGCTCGGCTCGGCGACACCTTCGATCACCTCGACCTCTACTGGGAGCTGACGGAGGCTGACGTGGTCTTCACCTTTACTACCCGCCCCGCAGCGGATTGGGGTACGCCTCCGCCGTGGGCGCCACCGCCCGGCAACTGGTTGAGGCTCGGTGTCGCCCGGTCGGCGTTCATAGATACGTGGCGCGCTGTGGAGCCGCAGTTCCGGCGGCTGATGAACGGCCAGTAGAGCTCCGCGCCGACCCCGTCCGTGCATGCGATCATGTCAGTGAGTTGATCCGGTCAGTTGCCGATCTCGGGCGCATGGAGGTCGCCCGTCGCGGCTACGCTGCGGCGGTGAACATCGCCTACGTCTTGATGCACAGCCCGCTGGTGGGGCCGTCAACGTGGGAGCCGGTGGCGCGGCGGCTGCCGGGCGCGGTGGTGCCGTCGTTCCTGCATGTCGCCGCTGCGGAGCCGCCGTTCTGGCCGATCGTCGCCGAGACCGTGGCCGCCGCTGTCGAGCACCTGCCCTCGGACATCGAGGTGGTCCTGGTCGGGCACAGCAACGCCGGCCGGTTCATGCCGGTCGTGGTGGACGCGATCGGCCGTACGGTAAAGGGTTGTCTCTTCGTCGACGCTGCCCGCACGCAGCAGGATGACTGATGCCGTCTCTCCCGCCCTTCTCGATGTCGTCCGCCGCAAGGTGGAAGGCGACCGGTTGCCGCCCTGGTCTCAGTGGTGGGACGAGGCCGACATCGCCGCGATGTTCCCGGACGCGGAGACCATGCGGGCGGTCCGCGACGAGCAGCCACGGCTGCCGCTGTCCTAGTTCGAGGAGCACATTCCGGTGCCGGGTGACTGGAATGACGGCATCCCATGCGGGTATCTCATGTTCGCGCCTCCGGGACAGGACGGCGACGACGACAAAGCGCGGGAGGCTCGGGAACGCGGATGGCGGGTCGAGCACCTGCCGGGCCTGCACCTACACCAGCTCATCGATCCGGATGCGGTCGCTGCAATGATCGAGAGGATGTCGAACGCGGTTTAGCGGCGATGCTTCCCCGATCTTGGTGACCGAGTCGGGTGACGCCCTGGGGTAGCCTCGCGCGGTGCCCAAACTCCGTTGGCCGGATCTGCGTAATGCCCGGGATCTCGGCGGTATCGCCACTGTCGGTGGCGGGCAGATCCGCGAACGGACTCTAATTCGCACCGACAACCACAACCGGCTTGACCCAGCCGGTCGGGCCGCCATTCGGGCCTACGGCGTCAGTCGCATCGTCGACCTTCGCTGGGAGTGGGAGGCGTCGAAGTACCCGAGCCCGATGGCTGCCGACGAGCGCTACCGGCTGGTGCCGGCCTGCTTCGATCCGACCGGCGACGAGGACATTCCGCCGGACAGCTATCGGCTCATGGTGGATGCCAGCAGGGACCGCTTGGCCGCCGCGCTCACCGCAATCGCCGAGGCTCCGCCCGGCGGCGTCGTCCTGCATTGTCACGCTGGCCGTGATCGGACCGGGGTGGTGGTGGCGCTCGCCCTGCATCTCGCCGGCGCCTCAGCGGAATCGATCGCCGATGATTACGCGCTCAGCGACAACAGCACGCCAGCCACAATGGCCAACACCCTGGCCCATCTGACTGCGGTGTACGGCGGCATCGCGGAATACTTGATCGGTTCCGGCATGACGCCCGCTCAACTGGCCGCGATCCGGGCCCGGCTTACCTAACCGGCTGCCAGCTCGGCCACGCTCGGTGGGCGCCGCTTCGGCAGCTGAGACACTTCGAGGCGGCGTGGCTTCGGCGGGCCTTTTCAGCTGAGTTGTTCGGCCAGTCCGACGATGATGCCCTCGGGCCCGCGGACGTAGCAGAGCCGATAGATGTTCTCGTACTGCGCCAGCTCGCCGACGAGTTCGGCGCCGTGGGTGCGCAGCCGGGCAACGACTTCCTCGATGTCATCGACGGCGAACATGATGCGACGAATGCCCAGCGTGTTCGCCGGTGCGTTCTTCGGCTCGGCGCTGATCGCCTTCGGCGTGTGGAACATCGCCAGCTCGATTCGGCCGTGGCCGTCCGGGGTCCGCAGCATTGCGACGTCCTGTCGCACGTCGTCGATTCCGATGACACGCTCCACCCAGCGTCCCTCGATTGGGCCCTTGCCCTCCAGCTCCATGCCGAGTTCGACGAAGAACGAGATAACAGTGTCAAGGTCGTCGACAACGATAAGAACGTTGTCCATCCGCTGGATCGCCATGCTGAGTCTCCTTGGTGTCGTACGCCGCGCCCGCTCCTGAGCATCCACAGCGGGAGGAACATGGGCGGGGAGAGCAGGGCCTGCCAAGTGATCTTCCAGAGGCGCCAGAACTCGTCCTGCTCCGTGCGTAAGATCATTCTGGTCACGGGCTTCCCTTAAGACAAACCGCCAGGCCAATGGGGCAGATACAACACCTGAGCAAGCCCGATTTCTCCGAGGGGGCCCTTGATGAGCGGCTCAGCGTTCGATCCGACCGCTTTCAAGGCCACGACCCGGCAGCAGTGGCAGACCGCGGCCGAGGCATGGGATCGCTGGAACCCGACGCTGGACGCCTGGCTCGGACCGGTCACCGACCGGATGCTCGACCTCTGCGGTGTCGTGCCAGGAGCCAACGTCCTGGACGTCGCGGCCGGCGCCGGCGGCCAGAGCGTGGCGGCAGCCCGCCGGGTCGGCCCAGGCGGCAACGTGCTGGCCACCGACATCTCGCCCGCCATCCTGGCGTACGCAAAGCAGCGGGCCCGCGCGCTCGGCCTGGACAACCTCACGGTCCGCGAGGCCGACGGCGAAGATCTCGGCGTACCGGCCCGGCACTTCGACGCCGTGATCAGCCGACTGGGCCTGATGTACTTCCCGGATCAGCCGGCGGCTCTGGCCGGCATGCGGGCCGCGCTCCGTCCGGGCGGCCGCATCGGCGCGATCGTCTACAGCCCGGCCGACCGCAACGGCTTCTTCTCTGTACCGGTCGCGATCATCCGCCGACATGCCGAGCTTCCCGAACCGGCACCGGGGCAACCCGGCCCGTTCAGCCTCGGCGCCCCCGGCGTGCTCGAGGCCGCGCTTGGCCAGGCCGGATTCCGCGACATCGTGGTCGAGGCGATCGACGCGCCACTGCGGATGGACTCCACGGCCGACTACCTGCGCTTCGCCCAGGAGTCATTCGGCGCTCTACACCAAATGCTCGCGAACCTCGACGACGACGCCCGAGCCGCTGCCTGGACCGAAGTCGGTGCTGCCTTGACCGAATTCCAGGACGAGGACGGCTTCACCGGCCCCTGCCAGATGCTCGTCGCCGCCGCCACGAAATAGCAATCGGAGGAACTCCAACCATCTATGGCCCGTAATCCGCCATAACGCCACCCATTTCGACCACCTTATGTGGCTCGAGCGCGACCGGTTCGCCGGAGCGGACCGCACAAACAACCGCATTGATCGCGTACGAAACGAGGTCGGGCGCCTCGCGTGGGACTTGATGGCCGGCGTGCTCGGCAATGATCAGCGGAGCCCGCCACTGCCGGGCCAGAAGCCGCTGGCTCACGTACCACAGATCGTCGATTGCCGGGTGTGGTACGGCGTCGTAGTCCGGCAGCCACCAGTGGCGCTGCCGGGTGAGCACAACGGCCGGCACGTCGAGCGGCTCGGCCTGAAGAATCTCGACTTGCCCGGTGATGATGTCGATCGTTGTGGCAGCCGGGCCTTCGCCGTCGACGGGAAAGCTTGTTTCCGGCCACAATAGATTCTGCGGAAGAGAACCATCAATGAACACCATCCCGGCGACCCGATGCGGATACCGATGGGCGAGCATGCGGGCGATCGGAGAACCAATCGAATGCCCTACCAGTACGGCAGGGTCGGTGAGGTGCTGGCAATCCAGGAGATCGGCAAGCTCGTCAGCGAACACGCTGTACGGCAGCGGCGGGTTGGGCTCGGACCGGGGCGGGGCATCCCCGTTGCCGGGCCGGTCGTAAGCGAACGCAGCAGTACCGGGTAGTCGGTCGATGATGGGCTTCCACAACTCACGGCTGGCGTCAAGTTGGGAAATGAACACGATCGGCGGGCCATCGCCGGACCTCACAGTGATCGTCATCTACCAGACCTTAGGAGGAACAGGCCGCACTGACCAGTACGGGCACGCGCGGCGGGTTGTTGGAGCTGACCCACCACAGCTTCGTCGCCTGCGCCCTGCCGACCACTGGAGAGGTGGTGCCGATGCTGCAGGTGGCCCCTTCCAAGACCGATGCGCAGCGGCTTCTGCTGGTCTCGCCCGAACTCGGCGAGGTGTTGACCGCGATCATCTTCCGGGTCCGGGTCCGGGCCGGCAAGGCCAGCCTGCCGCTGGTGTCGGCCTACGACGTGTTCGAGCAGACCTGGAGCCCGCCGATGCCGTACCTGTTCCAGCGGCGTTTCGGCACCGAGGACCGGCCGCTGATCCGCAGCTACATCCGGGAATGCCTCGTCGCCACATCAAACGCAGCCCAGATCACAGCCGGCGGACGGCCGCTGCAGTGGCGTCCCCACGATTTCCGGAGAATCTTCGTCACCGACGCCATCCGCTCCGGGCTACCCCCGCACATCGCAGCCAAGGTCTGCGGTCACACCACAGTGGACACCGCGATGGGATACGCGGCGATCTACCCCGAGGATGTTATCGCGCACCACCAGGCGTTCATCGCCCGCCGCCGGGCCGAACGCCCCAGCGAAGAACACCGCGAACTCACCAACCAAGAATGGGACGAGTTTCTCGCCCACTTCGAGTTGCGGAAAGTCGCTCTCGGAACCTGCGGACGCGACCACGGAACCCCTTGCGCGCACGAAAACGCGTGTGTCAGGTGCCCACTCCTTCGGGTCGACCCGGACGATCGAGCTCTGGGGTGAGTCGGCGATGACAGGCTCCAGCGGTGGGTGTCTGCGTGGGTCGGCGCGGTCGTTCGTGTCGGGTCTCACGAGCTGGTGTGGTGTCGGCTCGCTCGGAGGAGGACTGCCGTGACCGCTGCGCCGGCGAGTGCGGTGACGGCGCCGATCGTGATGAGGTGATTGAGAGCGTCGGCGAAGCCGGCGGCGGTCGGCGGGAATGTGCCGAGGACGGCGCCGTAGACGGCGATGCTTACGGCGAGGCCGAACTGTAGTGCGGTGTTGTTCACGCCGGAGGCGATGCCGACTTGCGCGGGTGGGACATCGACGGCGAGCGAGCCGAGCGCCGGCAGCCCGATGCCGCAGCCGATCCCGGTGAGGATCATGCCAGTGATCAGGTGATCGAGGCCGGTGTGCGTGGTGACGCCGAGCATGAACAACAGCCCGGCGCCGATGAGCGTGAGCGCCGCCCCGACGGTCAGCCGCGGCGGAATCCGGTCGAGGAACGGGCCGACGGCCGCACCGGCGATCATGATCGGGATGACGATCGGCAGGAACGACAGGCCGGCCTCGATCACGCTGTCGCCGAGTTGGTCCTGGAAGTACACCGAGAAGTAGACGAGCAGACCGAAGATGCTGGCCTGGACCGTGAACGACCCGATCTGCGTGCCGACGAACCGCCGGCTGCGGAACATGCGCAGGTCGAGCATCGGTGCGGCGAGGCGACGTTCGATGACCAGGAACAGGACGACGGTGACGGCGCCGACCGCCAGGCTGCCGAGGACGTAGGGGTCGGTCCACCCCCGGGCGGTGCTGCCGAGCAGCCCGTACACGATCCCCACCAGGGCGGTGCCCCACAGGATCGGGCCGGCGACGTCGATGCGGCGGCCACGCTCGAGGCGTTCGCGCCGCGGCAGCGCGGCCCGGCCGATCAGGATCGCGGCCGCCGCGACGGGCAGGTTGAGGAAGAAGATCCATCGCCAGCCCAGGCTGTCGGTGAGCACGCCGCCGACGACGGGGCCGAGAACGACGGCGATGCCGGCGGTGGTGCCGCGGACGGCGAATGCCGTGCCTCGGGCAGCGCCGGTGTAGCACTGGGCGATGAGCGCGAGGGTGGTCGCGAAGATCGCGGCGCCGGCCAGCCCTTGGGCGACGCGGGCGGCGACCAGAACGGCGACAGTGGGGGCAAGTCCGCAGGCCAGAGACGCGACGGCGAACCCGGTGACCGCTATCAGGAACAGTCGGCGCCGACCGTACCGGTCAGCGAGCGCGCCCGCGGTCAGCTGGACGGCGGCCATCGCGATCGTGTACGCGTTGATCACCCATTGCAGGTCGGCGAGGTCGCCACCGAGGTCGCGGCCCATCGCTGGTAGTGCCACGGTCACCACCGTCGCGTCGAGCATCAGCATGAACACCGCCAGGACGATCCCGGCAAGGGGAAGCCAGCCGTTCTTCTGTCGGCTCTCGGTTTCTTCGGAATGCGCTAGGACCATGACCGACTCTCCCTATCGTTGGTAGGGGCAACCTAGCAGTGATAGGCAATCTCTTACAATGGTAGGCTGGCTGCCATTAGGCGAGGGAGGCCGATGGCCGGGCAGGACTGGGGCTATCCGGCGCCCGATGCAGACGACGGCGAGACGCGGCTGGACCGCGCCGAGATCGTGCGCGTGTGCCTCGAGATGCTCGACGAGGACG
>Ga0307512_10001616_pt1 | contig 31299 bp, 24 predicted proteins | sample 14_EM_MG_FD_200267 | JGI IMG/M metagenome (GOLD analysis project Ga0307512, IMG submission 200267) | Populus trichocarpa ectomycorrhiza microbial communities from riparian zone in the Pacific Northwest, United States - 14_EM | ecosystem: Host-associated > Plants > Roots > Unclassified | place... | reverse complement strand
TCTTATCCCATGATCTTACACACCACTCCGTTATTCCTTATCGTAACAACCACGCCACATCGTCCGACATCACAACACCTCTAACCACTTCTTTTATCTTACTAAATTATCCCGCCACCATCTCGCCACTTCCTCCGCGTCTTCCAACGTCTCCGTCTTTCCGTAACACAATTCCTTCCGCACCACCCGTATCTTTCTTCTATTATTCCCAGGTATCACCGTACCTGCCTACGCCGTAACAGGCATCTACTGAGGGTGAACGAGTGTTGGTTTTAAACATTCATAGTGTGAGTAATGGTTCAGCACTGTCGCGTCGGGTCCAGGTCTGGGTCGAACCCAAACCATCACCCAATTGGCGGTCCAGGTTGTCAAGCACCCAAACTGTCAATTAGGGTACCGTTCGAAGGGAATCTCCCAACCAGTCTGAATTAACCGGGTTGACAGCAGGTTGCCCAGCGGGTCCAAATGTTGATGCATATAATGCACTTGCTTTTGCAGTTTGATAATTGTATCTTACCAAATTCACATATTCAGCAGCCAATGATCTCTTTTTGCATGTTATGCAGATTGCAATATTGATTATTTTGGAATCTGACTTTTTACTTCTATATATTGTATTTTTGCATATAAAGGCAGTCAATAGTTCCGATATGAGCTCATATATACGGGCAAGATCTTGACTACCCAATACACAAGACCACAAATTGTTGACACTCTGTTGACGCTCATTTCCATGATGGGTTAACGTATATGTCATGCAGTGTTACAGTTGAAAAGGCTGCCATTCCTTCGTATATGAATCATTGCCACACAGCGACACATAGTTCAGCCAAGATGCAAGTCCAAAAATCGTTGACGCTCCGTTGATGCTCATTTTCAAGCTGGGGCAGGGAGTGTGTAGCTATTGTTTTTGCCTCTAAAGGAGGCCAATAGGTCATTTATGGATGTTTGCAACCAATCACCAGTTAGGTTACCCAAGATGAAAGACCATGAATCATTTCCCTTCAATTCATGCTCATTTTCAGGATGGGGTAGGGTGCGTGTCACCATTGTTTTTGCCTCTGGAGGCAGGCAAAACGTCGTTTATGGATTTGTGCAACCAATCACCAGTTAGATTAACCAGATGCAACACCAAAAATAATTGACGCTCTTTTGACACTCATTGTCAGGATGGGGCAGTGAGCGTGTCGCTATTGTTTTTGCCACAGAAGGCACCCAATACTTCTTTGATGGATGTTTTCAACCAATCGCCACTTAGGTTGCCCAACATGGAAAGCCAAAAATCATTGTCACTTGGTTGATGCTTATATTCAGAATGGGGAAGTGACCTTGTCGCTGTCTCTGTTGCCTATAAAGGCTGCCAATATGTCAGTTATACATAACGCCAACCAAATTGCTTTTCAATTACCGTACTTACAAGACTAATAATCATTGATCCTCCGTTGATGCTTATTTTAATGTATTGTCCAATGCATATCTGCTGCCATCACTAATTGCGATAAATGATGATTTGACCTTCTTGGTTGTCTTGCTGCCTGATCGAGACTCGGCCCTTGGGCAAAGCCAAGCCCAGTAATATTCATGCTCTGGTCACTCTCATTCTATTAAAATTTACACCTCTTGCCAAATTATTCATTTGGCCTGCAAAACTTCTGTTTATGAAGTAATATTCACTTCCGACTGGCCAATATTTTGCGATAATATGTCTTTAACCGTAATCCTCGGTCAAACAATATAAAGAACCTCGTGACAATACATTGAGATATTCTGTCTTACTTTTTCTTGTTCCACTTATTCCTCCTCATCTTCATTGTACTGACCATCATCAAAAGCTTTTCAGCATTTTCCTGTGACCTCAGTGTTAGCTGAATCGATCTGCGAATATTTGATGCGGCACTTATATACTGCTACTCCAGGGTCACTCAATCATTGACACAATTGTCTAGCACTATGTCGGATTGATTGTCGGCCTCCCAGTCATCTTCAGTGTTGTTTGGATTATCCAAGTACCCAGTCCAGTCAAGCCGATTTTTGGTGTCCAAAATGTTTTCATGTTAGCAGTCCTCATCACTTTGGTCTGGATGTCGGTCAATTTTTCTGATTCGGCGGTCATTCAGTACTTGAGTTTGTCCTCCACGGAGCTCCTTTGCAGATAATGCTGGTGACAAATGTGATCACTCAGAAAGTTCAAATGCAGCCACACCATCATGTTGACTGTTTGACTGGGATGCTTTGATGATCTCTTCAGTATCGGAAATGTATCCTGACGCTGTCATTTGTTTGTTTTGAGCTCGAACTTCCTTCTGTGTAACATGTAGGTTTTGGCTGCCCTGCCACATATCCAAACAGATGTGGACCCTGGCCATTTTGTGGAATTTCCTTTCCTCCACCTCACTCTTCATTTCCAAGTGGTTTTCAGTATTCGTGGTATTCAATGCCAAGTCATCACCTGCTAATATCGCTTATTGGCTCGAGCAAACTGCCTTACAACGACATTTTGATGAAGGGTCTGTCCTGTGGGTTTCGACTGCCGTCAGCCGATAACATTATGCCCCGGGGAAACACTGGCCTCCACTCGAATGATATATAGTATGATAGAGAGTATGTCGTGTGGCACATTGGAGAGATCGGTGTACTTTGAGTGCATTTCCTCTTGCAGACGCCACCAGTTGGTGATATCCAGGATCCAAAATGTACTGCTACTCTCCATAGGGTCGGAGGGGTATTCATTAAGATTTGGATTAAATTGCCCCCAGTTCTGTGGTGATTCACGCGGTGAATTCAAATAGAGCTATGCAGCAGTCAATAAGTGTGATGCAGGATCACTTCGTCCAGGCGTCGTTTCGGCCACATTATTAGGCATTATGGATTCTTTATCATCCCTGGACAGATCATACGGATCGTAAGCAGATTGACCAGACCTGGATGCCATTGCAGAGGAGAAGAGATTGTTGTTCGGTACACTTTCAGGTTTGATCACTGGCAAACGGTGATGGTTCGCACAGTATTTATTCTCTACATACTTCAGAAATGCCTCCTGGTATTGAGTAGTAGAGGAGTTCTCGTTCTCAGGATTATTATCCATTCCCTTGTCCCACTTCCTAAACGATTGCAACTTCTGGAAAGAATCAAGAACGTGTGCTGCAATGAGAAGCAAACCTATCATTGGAGTTACTTCAGCATAATATTTGGACAGCTTTCGACGTGCGAACTTCACGGGAGAGTATACGTCTTCCTTCCAATAGGTCGCCTTCTGAGCAAAAGCTCGCATAATGCCATCCATATGATCGAACATGTCATTTTAGACAGCGATAATGTGATACAAAGTAACCGTATGCCGTTTTGAAATCCACAGGGTCCAGTATGGGAATGAACATAACACTTCCATGACAAACTTAAAGATGGTCCATTCATCCTGTGTTGTGAAGAGAGGCCGGTAATCACCAAATATTGGATTCTTGAGCCGTGCGCGGGTGCATTCTCGTAATCAGTAGGCCCCCTGAAGTAACTCTAATGTCGAATTGTGCCATGTCTTCACATTCATAACAAGGAGTACTGCTATTCGCCCTGTAGCTTGTTGACAGTTAATGAACTAGTTTCGATGAGCAGGTGTCAGTGTAATCAATACAGCAAGCATTCGCTGCTGTATCACTGTCAGTTTCAGGATTTTCAAAATGTCTTGAAATATGTACTTTCTCAATTGTCTTTGCTAAACCTGCTCTCATGTACGACACGTTGTTCGTTCTAGCATTGCCCTCTTTACGGAGTCTTTGACTCTTCCCAATGTCTATGCTTTCATGCTCTCCAAATTGCTGATTATGCTCATGGGCTTCCCAAGACTTGGTGCAGCCATTTACACTCAGACTTCTCATGAATGCACCCAAAGCATCCTAGATGACGTGTGCCATGCATCGTATGTGGTTCCTCAATGCAGGCCAATCTATCCCTGATGCCGGAAGGGTTGATGGTATTTCCCCAGTCATGGTGTAATTTGAAGAAGCATTATCAGTCATAATTTTGAGTAAACAGCTGTCAGTATGCTCAAAACAATCAAGAACTTCATTCATATGTACGGCTAGCCGTGCTCCAGTATGTTGACCCTTGTCATATTATCCTTATTTAGCATTCAAAATAGGGAAAGAGCAGGCCATCAACCTCATCGAATGTGAGTTGTACTTCTTGCACTGCCCATACTTGATCCTAATAGTAAGCACTGACCGACGTTATGGCCAATATGTTTGTCGCAGTCTGCCCGTCTAAAGCTAAATTCACTTTACTTCTAGAAGGCAATTGCTTCTCAATTGCATCCACTGTCAGGGTGTCATCCCTCGAGCAAATGTTACTCAGCATACTGGCGGCCGTTAGCACTAACTCGCTCCATAATGCATTATATGACCATTTTAGCTCCAGGTTGGTTATCGCGTTCCATGGAATATGAGCCAAAACAAAACCTATCATGAGGTAGCGATTCCAGGCATCTTGGTCAAATTCGGCAGTTTGAAAGTCCTTCGCTGCCAATTTGGAGTCCTTTGTCTGTCAGTTCAGGTACCATAGACAAGATCTAAATGTCAAATATGATTATCCATTGTGAACTTACAATTGTAATTGCTCGACTTCCTTGCCTCTTCAGTATGACCAAAGCTGTTTCATCAACCATTGAACTGGTCAATTCGGCCTCTTCCGACAGTGTTAATTCATTTAACATTGCGCATTGCGCATTTGCCAACTATTGTTTGTCCATTGAGCTGGTCCCATGTTCTGATGGATGGCGAAGAATTTGAGGACATACGATACAGATGATGCCAGGGCAGCCGGTCTCCTCAATTCCCCAATATCAATAGAATCGCCACAAAGGCGCATGTCTAGAATTATTCCAACCAATGGCACACTTCGAGCCTACATTCATTGAAGCCCACCAAGCATCAAATATGATTTGTAATGTAAGGATACTCAAATCCTGAATGAAAACACATTCATTTTTGGAAGAGATCATACCATCTAGCAACGAGGTGGGTATTGATTTTGAATCTGACATCGCCGTAGGAAGGTGAACGCTGGGTAATTCGACCTAAGAGACTGTCAAAAGTTACGCGATCCTAAAGTAGGAAGCTGGTTCTTGAATATTGACTCTAGAGTTAAAAGCAAGAGAAAAGTCAGATCTGTGAGATATTGCATGCAGAATTGTGAAGTTGAATACAAGGACATATTAAGAAGACTGACGGTGAATAACTCCTTTCAGGAACATTGCAGTGCAGTTCATTGCTGTGAAGGTAACTGACCCCCCGCAAACGTGGTTGAAGCTGCGTTGGGGTATATTGTTAGGAGGCGGTTGTGATGTCGTCACTTGCAGTTTTGCCCATAAAGGCGGCTGATAGGTCTATTATGGGTTAACGCTATTACACAGCCCTTTGTTTATTCAGGATACAAGAGCAAAATTTGTTGACGCTCTGTTGACACTCATTTTTAGGAGGTATTTGCGATATCGTCATTACCATTTTTGCCTCAAAAGGCAGCCGACAGTTTCATTTTGAGTTAACTCAGTTGCATATCCTTTAGATTATCCAAGATACAAGACCAAAAATGGTTGTTGCTCCTTTGACACTCATGTTTAGGAGGTACTTGCGATATCGTGATTACTATTTTTCCCCATAAAGGCGGCCGACAGTGTGATTATGGGTTAACACCGTTGCATAGCCTGTTCATTGTCCAATATACAAGACCAAAAATAGTTGATGCTCCGTTGACGCGTATTTTTAGGAGGTAGTAGTAATATGGTCCCAACCATTTCTTACCATATAGGTAGCCAATACTGATAGTATGGGTTAATGTCGTTGCGCAGCCCAGTGATTATCCAAGATGCAGGACCCAAAATCGATGACGCTCCTGTGAGACTCATTTCTAGCCTGGGGCAACGAGTGTGATGGTTTTCCTTTTACCTACTAAGCCAGCAAATACTTCCTCTTTGGATAGTTGTGACCATGCAGCCATTTGATTGTGCAAAGGGTAAGACCACCAATCGTTGATGCTCTGTTGACGCTCATCTCAAATAAATAACAGTCATTGGATGCCCAAAAAATTGCACGCAAGAAGCATATAGTCATTAATGACAGCCAGTTGTATCATTTGTACGTATATTTATTTGCATCCAAAAGCTTCAAGGCCTCTCCGTTTCTGAGCCCCCACTGCACACGATATCTGAGCGATGAATAACGTAGTCTGATCATATTACAGTCTTTTCGCCTGGCAATTAGTGGCATATAGATCCATCCACTAGTTTTGGATTTATATAGCCTGACTTCTTCAACTTTCCTTATCCAGCTCCTTCTCCTTGATTTCCATGATGTACCATAAGCATTTATCACAATCTTGACAATGTGTACGAGGTCTGAGCTGCAAGGTATGCAGTTGGATGCATGGATTGATGCAGCATGATCGCTGTCATTCATCTGGGTTCGTATTGCATGTTGACATCTCCTTTGTTTACTCGTATGACATCACTGACCTGAATCCTGTCAGTAGATTTCGTCCCTAATTTAAGTTGTAGTTTCTTACTAAACCGAAACATGCAGGACAACATCAAATTTGTTGGTTGTCTATCAGGGTGATTTGGAGTCTAGAACTTTCCCATAGCCCGTACGTCCATCGCACACACACAGATCAATTATCATGTCTTGCAATTCTGTCATTGCACTCAAGAAAAAGCCGACACATACTAAACTACGTACATGAATCACATTTCAAAGAGACACAAAGTCAAAATGAACAAACTGGCTATCAATTGCTCCGATGACGCTTGAGCTGTCACGATTTATTCGTCCGAATCCGATTTCTATTTCGTCATGGGCTAGGGTCTCCATATGCAGGGGTGAAAGCTGAGGGGTTCGACCAGCCAGGATTGCGAAATCTGTAACACATCAGGTTCTGCGACAGGCGGGAGAGACGTTATGCCTTTGTTTGACTGTGGTCTCTCTGACCCCAGCCTCATTTCACCACTTCCTGGTCGAGAGGTCCCGTTGCTGCAGTTGCAATTGTCCGGGGACGATATCAAGAGCCTGCACCAGCTCTCCAAATGTTGTGGGTGATAGTCTGGGTGCAGTCTGGTCTGTTTGAGGCTTGACAACTGATGGAACCATCATTTCGGCAGTTCCAAACATCATATCTCCTTCATGGAAGTAGTCTGCCGCGTCCCCCAATCCCTGTTGCGTTAATTCATCGTGGCTCATCTACTCCTGCCGAAAACTCTGCATCCGGTGCTGAACCGTTTTTGATATTGTGCCCATCACCTAGCTGGGTTCGTCATCTTCGCTGAACTTGCCACGCTGTGTATTTTCTTCATCATCTTACTTGTCATCCCAATCATCCTCATCGACTGAACTTGCATAATTGCTGAGACTGTCTCCGATAGCATTAAACATCTCCTCGGATGTTTTTTCCAGCTTTCTGGATGTCGATCCCACGCTTTCAGCATTTCTCATATCTTCCGGCTCTTGTATAATCCCTGTCTCTGCGTCTTGAACTAGCTTTCTTGCAACAGCAGTCTCTCTAACCACATACTCCTTGATCCATTTCTCTTTCTCTTGTTGGCTTACAAAGTGCGTTTCCCATCGTGTCTGCACCGAAAGCGTCATTTTGGATCCTCCGCTGTGCAATGCTTCCAATGCTCGGACCATTTCTTCCACCAAGCTGCTCTTGCCTTCATTCATTTGATGACATCATCATGTTGAGTGCTTGATTGATTTGGCATATTTGCCCACCGGGAGTGGCAAAAGGTTCTTCTTCCGAGCATTGACCATTGTATCTTGTGTTGACTTTGTTGTTGGGCGAGATGTTGGATGTTGCAAGATGTGGACCATATGGAGGCAAGCTGCGTTCTTTATGTCAAGGTTGGTATGTTTGATCAACTTGAACAGGGCAAAATCAGCGTTTTGACCGTGATTTCATTGAGAATAGTGATGCAAATGGTATAACATGACTTGATGGTTAGCATGTGTTTCATGTGAGATCCTGGGGAAGTCTTGAGACAAACCTCACCAGATGTCATTTCTGTCGAACTTTGTCCTTTCTATATCCATCAAACTAGAGAGTTCAGCTGTCGTTCGCCTCAATATATTCCTGGAAACGAACAAACAACATTGGACCGACTTACCACAAATCGCGGGACCGTTGCAATCCCGTGGGGCCTGCGGCTATACGGAGAGGGCTTCGTCTTGAGTAGAACATGCAAGTTGGCTATGACTCATTCTGTTTCAACTCGAAGCTAGCTATATGTTCTTCAGGACTCCCCACTTCTTTTCTTTATCATCTTCCTCACCTTTTCCACAACAGCAAGTCAATGCTCCACATACGCCTCAGCCAGTCGGGAGTGGATCCCAATCGAGCCGAATGACTCACGCCTCATCCAATTTGCCATTCGCCGATGGACAGCAGCAACGCAGACACCCGTTTGTCCACTGCGAAGCTGCCAATGCAGCCACCAAACATATGACCAAAGACCCATATTTAAATATGGCACATGAAACCAGAAGTAGCGAGAATGAGATGCAGTATGCGATCAGATGCGAGTTGCTTCATACCGAGGTACACTGCCATCAACTAACAACATAGTGTACAACTGGAGTACGTAGAGCACTCCGTGACCAATTTATCGCTGCCCACAATGGGAAACCTCTGTGGTCGACCAAGGGATTTATCCACACTGTCCACAGAATCGACCATCATGACATTGACAGCTCTGGGATTTTCGCAGATGAATTTCGTGATAAAGGTCCTAGAGAGTGGACCACACAGGCTGTCAAGACCATTGAGGAGGCTACTGAGGTGTATATGGTTGAGATAATCATAGATTCTCACATTTAGAAGCAACTAATTTGATGTAGGTTTCCAACATGTCTGTGACTAGAGCAAAGGAAGGAGGTCGGGTACAGCTAGAACAGTCCGACATGTGCCCCGCATTGAATATGGCTAAAATGGCCCAAGGATGGATTTCGCGCGCCACAATAGAGGAAACTCAGAAGCTGATCATCTAGCCTTGCACCGAAGTCTGAGAAGAGATGAAGAGTGGAGTTGAGTATCCTGGGCATCCAAAGGTGAAGGCTGCGATGTAAAGACACCCGGCAATGGTTCATGAAATTCAGCCGGACGGCTGCCTTCCTTGCCAAAACGGTACAACAAAGACTCTGCAGACATTCTGCAGGTGCAAAGGCACGGATGCACCTCCAGCGGAACCGGTGCCACCTCCGCCCGGAACGCCACCTGCATCATGTGGTGGTAATGAGGCAGCTCCAAGTTCCGAAATCCAAGGTGTGCAACCCGGATATGTGTATATACATACTCCTCTTCCCAACGCTCAATCTTTCAATCTTGATGCATATGCCAAGTATCGCAAGTGTGATAAAGATTATATTCCAGATTTGCTGACTGATGAAGGCACATCCACTGGTTAGTACACTACCCACTGCATGGAAATGCAGCTGACATCCATTTTGCAGACGAGGGCAGCCTATCAAGCGAACCTGACAGTGAAGACAAGCATTGATTGAATGGAACGGGATTTTTGAATATTATTAATATCTGCAATTGGCGGACACCATAAATTACATCTTAAAGGATAAATTTATATCGATTATTAAAGAACGATGTAGTGATAACGGAGATAGTGGATGAAAATGATAGAACGGCTGCCACAACAACATTCCTGACACTCTATGCCAAAATCAATTCTTGTATATTGCGGATAGGCCTGTTGCTAAATGAGCGTCTACGGAGTTTCAACGATTTTTTGTCTCGCTTCTTGGGTAATCTATGTGGCGCTTGATCACAGACATCTGTAAATGACGAGTCGGCAGCCATCATATGCATATCAGTAAGAGATGTTCCCACATCAGCCTCCCAGATATTAACAACTTGTTCCATTTTCACAGCTGCAATTCAGTGTTGCTGACTGTTTTAGCCAATACAAGCAGTCGAAACTATGTATATAGACAGTCACAGCCACATCGCACTGTGATCAACCATGATGCAAGGCCAATAATTGTAGACACTCCGTTGATGATCATTTGCAAGATAGGGCAGGGAGTGTGTCGTTTTCTGTTTGGCCTATACAGGCAGCCAATACTGCGATTATGTATAACAATGACCAAATCACTCTTTTATTACCTGACTTACAGGACAAAAAATCGTTGACGCTCCGGTGACACTCATTTTCAGGAGATAGTAGCGATGTTGTAGCTAGCGTTTTTGTTCTTTAAGGCTCCCAATACTTATAGTATGCATTAAAACAACCACGGCTCTGATCGATTACCTGACTTCCAAGACCAAAATCTGTTGACATTCTGTTGACTCTCATTTTCAGGATGGGGCAGGGAGCGGGTCTCTCTTGTTTTTGAGTATAAAGGCGGCCAATGCATCATAAATGGACAATGATGTACCAAAGTCAGTGTCTTGCAATTAGCAGTAGGATATCCGAATGTGACCAGCAATAGAAATACCCAAAAACCAGAACCGGAGTTTCGAACTGACTGGTCTGGCCACACACGGCAAAACCTGTGGCGTGACAGGTACTGGTCCTGGTTTGGCCTGCCGAGATGCAGCGGGTCGGGTTGCTGGACGGCTCTGGAACTGAACCGAACCATTTTTGTTGTCTGAACCTGGACCCCTGGTGGGTTACCTGGACCTGTTGCCAAAATATTTATGATGCATTGGTTAGCTATCTTGGCATTGACAAGTGCTTGAATGAATCAGATTACTGCTGAATCATCATCATATGTTATACAATTCATTCTCTATGCTTGCTGGTCTCCTTGGTGCACCAAATTCTATCATTGCTCAATTCACTGCAACAACGTTATGAAGGTTAGTATGCAGACACCGTCCGATGAATACATGAATTGGAAGTTATGCTGACAACATTGCTTTTAGACTGCTAACATAGCTGAAATATCCCAATACAATAGAATATCATCAAAATAAGTGTGTCCTTCAGGCAAATATGCCACACAGGGAAATTCCTATTAATGCTCTATTGATGACAATCTCAGTATGAACCCTTCAATCTCAACCATCAGTCACAATGTTCCAAATCTGTCCAGTTCTGCCCATTGTCAATGCCGCAACATTCCTATGGCATGTGGTCACCGCAAATGCACAAACTTTTCTACATTATTCCTAAGTGTCAAAGAGCCATATGCAGTGGCACTCATTTTCATTCAGGTTCTCAGTGCTTCCATTTAGCCTGCACCAAGCGATAGATAATGTCACAAAGAGTGTCAAAGTTGCAAGATTTCTTCAGGTGCCACTCGTCCAGGTGTGTGTGGTTCAGATGTGTCTGGTTGAAATCTATGTACATAGCCTTATACCAACCTCCAGTTCTTGCATTCAAACATAGTGCAGTTGATAGAACAGCTAACAGGCGGCATTAGGAATTTATCTATTCCAGTGTACCTGACAACATCCTATACCACAACACTTGACTTCCATCCCCACATACATTTAAACTATTGTAGCCCTCTCTCTGACAATACTAATAGTACACCTCGAATTTCATCCTCCTAGACCTCTTGCATCATCTCACATCATTCTTCCTGCTATTCTGTTGCATTTCGCCTTCCATTTAACACTTATACACTTGTTTCCTACATTCCCCAACTTTCTATCACAATTTCAGCAAATGGCACCTACATCCAGCCAGGTGAGAAATCACTATTTGCAGAAGAATTAAGTATCACACTTCGAGAGAGAGAAATCACATTCAAGAAAACACCCAATCATCATTGTATATAAATTATATGACTTCACATGATTTGCATTTATACATTATATTCTTGATTTGAAAAGACACAAATTTGATTGGTGAAGCAGAACAATGATACTGATCAGGAGATCAGTATTGACAAAACTGAGCACAGCAGAGATTGCACCTCATTATCTTACATGGATGAAGATGATTTGGTTGACCAATAAGAGGTCCTAGGTTTAGACCTGATGTGCCAGGACAAGTTATTATCAAAGACCAGGGTTACATTGACAAAGACACAAAGCTCTACCTATACTGTTATTTTATGCCCTCCACTTCGAAGTTCCCAAAACCCAGCTTGGGTAATGCCACCACCATTGCTGAAATACTGAAAGTCAACCCTGCTCAACAACTTTAGCAAGTCTGACAATGCACTACCCATCCAGGCACTCACACTACCCAATTTCAGTTGAAACAACAATGTTCCAGAATCCAAGGCCAGTGGAAATCAGAATGTTCCCTAACACCAAAAGACAACTTTGGGGGTAGCGACAAGGTTCATGGAGGGAATCATATACTCAAAGACTCCTCAGTCAATATAGTGTCATAAGAAGTACTGGATGGTTGAAGAAGCATTGAAACTAGCCATTGAAGCTCAGGATCATCAACGGACATTAACAGGTGTTTCTGTAAGTACACCATATTTGGGTCAATTTCCTAGTAGTCTATCTCTCATAATATATCTGGAAACACAAGAAGCTGTAAGTCTTCAATTCTGTTCAATCATTCTCTATCAGGCTTACAATCTTAACTACACACTGAAATATGCATTCTTAAAACTGAGCATTGGTGCCATTTGAGGATGTTGTGCAAATGGGCATTGTTGAACTGTTGACTGTAGTTACTGGTTAGATTTGCATTCTTAGCCTGAGCTTTGGATGCAGATGAAGAAGTTCCTGTTTGATGATACTTAACTTTCGATGGTTGTGGAAGAACAGAAATCAGGTTGCAGCTGCATGTAAGATCTGAATTTAATTTACCATCGATTCTTCTTTACTGCTAATTGCTGAGCACTCCTGCCTACTCAATCCCAGTAATTTCAACCTCTTGGTGAATGGACTTTAGTGCTGCTGGATGCAGCTATTCAGTGTATACTGTCTGAACATGACTCCAGAAACAGGGCTACTGGTATTGTTTCTTGAGATGAATACTGAGGTCCATTTTTCCTATCTGCTGTCATAAATTTTACTGTAGAAGTTACTGCACTCATCAATTAGACCTTAGTGGGCTGCTTCATAACCCCCCTCCCTGTGGCACTACTCCACTTCAATAGGCTCTCTGCAATGGCTGTCCATGGTCCTCAGTCTTGATTCACATTCTGGATTTTCACTCTACACTCTATTCCTATCCTTTCTGGGCTCCTCCGCTTGGATAGGTACTCCTCAATCCTGATTATATGGATAGGCATCTCTCTAGTTTATTCCATGCACCATACTGCGCCCTCTTGGCACTGTTCAGCCGAGCTGGGAGATTCTCATTCTCTAGTGTCACTCCTTGGTCGAGATTGTTGCTCCTACATCTCATTCTACACTGCTTGCCTCCACCCCATTTCCACTCAGTTCTACGGGGATTGGCACTCCCCAATCACCATCAGTGTTCCTCTGGGCGGATTGGCACTCCCATATTTCAATCCGTGCTTCCATGTACCCCCTTGCAGTGCTCCACTGACAGTTTGGGCACTTTATTGCTGGAAATGCACTTCTCAATCCCTGAGATTTGCACTCCTCAATTCCCAGGATAGGAGCTACTGAATTCTTACTATGAGCACTCCTCAATCCCCATTGGAACTCCTCACCCTCAATTGTCACTGATTTATTCCATTCCCACACCTTCAACACCTTCTGTGTACTCCTCGTTTCCAGGCAGCACTCCGCATCTTGCTGTCCCCTCTTTCAACCAAACATATTATACTGCTATGCAAACCCCCATTTTAATTTTCAGCTAACTAACATTTCATTTAACATTTGTTAGATGTCATAACTTGGACCAAATGACATTGGAATTCAATTTCATCATCTGTTCAGGTGCGAAGTATCAGCAAATTTACACAGCATCTCCAGCTTCTTCGTACTGTTGATGAATTGTATGTTCCTGCTTTCATTAGCCATTATGCAATGTCAGATATAGTCAATGACATTGACATGATGTTCAATTGATATGATTCAATTGCTTAGTAGGGATTGTGTTTCAATTTCCCTACTTTTATTTTTGAATCACTCACCATCTTCAATGGTTCATTAAAGTTGGAATACAAAAAATTTAGCATTGAAGAACATGATAGCTACTAACAGTATAATTTAGAAGTGATAATGAACAATAATCCATGTATCATACCGGCCATGGAGGATAATTTGTTGCCTATGTACATCTGGAGAGTCTCAGATGATGTGTGCAGTCATCTGAAGCAATATTCATATGAACCCACCCATCATTCAGAGTGTGTTTTAGATTCCTTGATTGGTTGGGTGACACTGTCTGGTACTCCCAGAGTTTGCTCCAGCACCGCGACATATTCTCTTACATATTATAAGGAGACCCATGGTACGCGTATACCAGTTATCAGAAATTGAGATTAGTCTGATGGCTGGCTGAAAGTCCTCCTATAGTCTAATTCTCTCCTGAAATTGAGGTTTCTAAGTGTACACTCTCCCTTCTCCCACACACTCCTGGAGTCTCCAAGTGACTAAAACCCATTTTGCTTATGACAGACCATGTTACAGTTGTGAGCATACATACATCGCATTTACAAGAGCAAGCATGTCAGCATTGTGAATGGTAGAATTTCACAGTGGTGAGAGCAAGCATGTCAGAGTTTGGATATTGAGCATATCAGTGTGAAAAGATGAAATAAATCAGATTTGGGAGAGTGAGTATGTTAGCGTTGCAATGGCAAGAGTATCAGGGTATAACAGTGTTGAAAATACCAGATTATTTAATAAAGAACAGAATATAGAGTATATACCATCAATAACTGCAATGTAGAGAGATACTGCTACATCAGCGAAATGTAAACCGGCGGTAATGGCATTCAGGATTAGGTTCTCACCAATGGCACGAGGGGAGTCCAGGGCCGGGTAACTGTGACCATATATTGACGACTCGCAATCTCTCTGTGATGGTGTGCGCTAATCTGACCTATCAACTACGCCATTTAACCACCACATCCACGTGTGCAACCGTATCGTTCCATATACTCTCATACTTGGCCATATATGGATATTCGGCATTCCAACATTATCACTCATAATCAATTTGATACGGTTTGCTCACCGGATGTCGCAATTTACTCCTTTTGACATGTCACCACAAAATCACGCGCTTTATCAAAAAACACACCTCCAAAGAAATTTACCCAAACTGAATTGCGCGTCACTGACATCCCTCAGAGTGATGACACTCTGCAGGCGGTGTAGGGCAGACTTTGAGTGCGGTCATCATGTGGTGTTAGAGTTGAGTAGCGGAGCCGCATTCACTCTACTTGTGTACATGTCAAATAGATGAATAGACACGTCAATATGCTCATCACCAATTTGGCAGCTGCACCATAAGTCGACGTACCCTTCCCTCTGCGCCAACATTGGTCCAACAGGTTACGAGCCAGGTTGTATGGTATTTTTGGTAATTACGAATTGCGACTTATGGAGGAACACGACTTTCGGAGGAGACGCGTCTTGATGAGCAGTGGAGTATAATTGATGACATTGTCACTGACATCCTCTCGATGACTTCTACCGCCATATCGATTGCGAAGTTCAATGGGTTGCACTACAAGCAATGGTCAGGGGTGATGGCGCTTCTCTTGGAGCAGAAGCAGGTCGATGGGATTGTCAAGGGGGAGGATGAGCAGCCCTAGGATCCGGCGGTGCAGGATGCAACCGCAGCCCAGAGATTGGCACATCTGGCTGCAGTCAAAGACTGGGTAAAACAACATGGTACTGTGCGATCGACCATCCTGATCAGCATGGAGCCGCGACTGCAGGCATCGTACATGGAGATCATGGAAGCGTGGACACTCTGGGAAACGCTGGCGACGGCATAAAAGGCGAAGTTGAGGTTTAATGTCTTTCACATCCGGGAGGATCTTTTAAGGATAAGGCTCAAGGAATGTGACGATGTTGACACATATGGCCTACGGATCGACCATAAGGGGAAAAACTACAAGCTCTGTTCCGAAAAATCATTCTCGAATACGACAAGGAAATTGGCGAAAATGACCGACCAGGAGCATATGTTTTATCTCCTGCGCGGTATTCCGAGTAATGATGATTGGCAGTTCTTTCTCGAATTGATGATGGACCAAAACGCGACGGCAACACTCACTCCAGATGAGATTGTGATCAAGTTGGTCGAGAAGGAGGCCATGAACAAGCGTGAGAAAGGCCACGGGAAGGAAGCCCTACAGTTTGCAAAAGGAAACGGCAAAGGAAATGCCAAAGGAAATGCCAAAGGCAAGAAGAGCTGGAAAGGTGAGGAGAGTGATGAGGATCAGGATCGCAAGGGCAAACTAACATGTTTCGATTGCCATAAGGAAGGGCCTAAGGTTTGGAACTTCCCGAACATAAAACGCGGTGATCCTGCTGTCACGAAGAAATGCACCAAGACTGGAGCCGAGCCCAATGATGATACCATCACCACAAGAGATTCGGCGGAGACGACAACTACAATTGCATACTACTGAGTGACAGATACCGGCGGAAAAACGGCCCCTTCGAAGGAAAGTTGGTACTTGGATTATGCCTCCACCTCTCACATTTATGGAGATCCAAGCACGTTCACAGGGTAGACAGGATTCACCAAGAAGGAAAAGCGGGAGATTCGCGATTTTGAGGGAAGGTCAGCGGGCAAGGCCATCGGACATGGGGAAGTGCGATTGAGTTTTCGGCTGCCAGGATACCGCCGAGTGAATCAACTAGTTGTGAGGGATGTTCTGCATGTAGAAGGGGCACAAGACTCGCTCTCACAATCAAGGCTTATGGATCGGGAACTACGGATTGTCCCTGTCAATGGCTACATAATCAAGATATACGACAAAGCGCCAGCAATAAGAACTGGTTGTGGACATCAAGGAAATCATGTTGCTGTGGCACCACAGGCTGGAGATTTATTCGGGTTCGATGTGAATGTTGCAAGAAAGGGTTGTCAGTCGAGAGATGGATCCAGTGACAAGCGATACAGAGAACCGAATACGATTCTGAATGAGCACACCTATACGGACATCTTGCAGGCAGAGGAGCCGAACACACAGGATAGATCGGTACCAATCGCATCGACTCCCGCGACCAACCGACCACTGGCAGCAGGTAATGGTAATTCCAAGGGTGGCAATCCTGGCAGTAGTTCTGCAGGTCTGTTGAAGGATCGCGCGCATTCTAGTGATGAAAATGATGAAGAAGACGTGAGTGAGGATGAGGACGATCCACCGGTGGTGATCGACAAATCCAAGAGGTCCGCTTTCACACCGGAATTTGCAGGCCTCAACGGGAATCTCCGGAGTGAATGGGAAGCACCTGCGGGCTCTCATCGGCGAAGAAGCCGGACTATTCATCGCCGTCGGAGGAGCGGTCGACTGGAGGTCTAGTGCAGAAGCTGACTGACCAGTCCAGGCCGGAGCCCTTGATATTGTGCTGCGAATCAGATGTGATTTCGGAGATAGAATTTTGAGTTTTTTGTTTCTTGGGATAATAATCGTTTCAGAGGAGCACTGGGCTTGGCTGATTGCTTGGGAGGAGCTCGACACAGTTCATCAGATGGTTTCCTCTATGGTTCAGGTTTACGGTCGTCATACCGCCCTGGAGCAGTGTACGCCAGACTTTGAGTGCGGTCATCATGTGGAGTTAGAGTTGAGCAGCGGAGCCACATTCACTCCACTTGTGTACGTGTCAAATAGATGAATAGACAACTCAATATACGCATCACCAATTTGGCAGCTGCACGATAAGTCGACGTACGCTTCCCTCTGCGCCAGGATTGGTCCAACAGGCAGCAGCATTGACAGCCGAATGCACCACTCCAAGGGTCTGACCAGAGGCCGAGATTGATGATGACGATGAACTCAATGATGACCTAGGCGATCACGGAGACAAAAATTGCCTGATGGACAATGATATTCGTGATCACCGTTCCCAAATCACTGATGAGGATCATCTATACATGGCGACCCAAAACCGCTTAATGCGGGCAATGCTACTCGAAATTCACGGGCAGTGGGAAGCCGAACAGAGACTACAACAACAAATGTTCGCGGCCAAGCGAGACAGAATGGCTGCCAAATGCGATCACTGGGCTGGCAAACTCACTGAACGCGCCGAACAAAGCATCGCAGGCCCAAGACCAAATATCTACAAGATCGTTCACCTGTACACTACTGCTCAGGAGCGAAAAGGCTGGACCAATGTCTGGACACGTTACACTCGAATATCGACTCCCACAGCGACCATTTCCCATGCTGTCGACCCGATCAGGTCAATTATGTGATCTCACTTCTGTACGCCTGGAGCAATCACCACAACTGGGCACTCAGACAGACGGCGATGTCAGACCCTTCAGAATGGGCGGGCGACTGATCTGTGCACTCCGGCCCATGCCTACAGGGCTTTGACCTCGGTAAACAGGAGATGGCCAAGGCTTATTGGGATAAGAATTGACATCGCGTGGCAGTGATTATGCCAATGCAGGAATACATACAACATCGACAAGGATCGGTCAGAGCCTATGCTAATCGTGTGAAGGCTAATTGGAGACGGGCTGGGTGGAATCTACAGAAGCATGAAGACGTCCTCTACGATATCGGCTGGGCAGGCATCCATAACTCACTCAAGAACAAAGTGGGACCGATGACGCCCGACTGCGGTCAGTTTGACACCTTCGATGAGTTCTCGATAAGGCCACAGCCTTGGAAGTTACATTTGTTCAACACAAGAATTCACAGCCGCAGCAACAACAGCAGCAGCAACAGTCTACAGGCGTGTCTTCTACAGGCGGCAAATGAGGCTACAGGCCATGAGTGTTAGCAACGGGTCTGGGTAACCCGCCAGCAGTCCGGGTTTGGACAGGAAAAACGGTTCGGTTCGGTTCCAGAACCATCCAGAAACCCGACCCACAGCGTCTTGGCGGGCCAATCCCAGACCGGTGCCCGTCAACCTGCAGGTTTTGCCGGGTTTGCCCAGACCTGTCGGTTCCAATCTCCAGGTTCTGGTTTTCGGGTTTTTCTATTTATGGTCTCATTCAGATAACCCACTGTCTTGTGCAAAATATTCACTTTGGTACATCATTGTCTTTGTTCGATTTATTGGCTGTCTTTATAATCAAAACAAGCAGAGACCTGCTCGCTACTAGATCATGAAGTTGAGTGTGAACAATTTTTCGTCTTGCGTCATCAGTAAGATTTGAGGTCCACACCAGCCATATTGACGGTTAATGCAGTCATTAACCTGCAATTGGATCAGTGTGCACCTGCTACTGCACTGACAACATTGGGTGAGCTGATGGAGATACACAATAGTGAAAGCAGAAAATCGCAATTCAGCATGGAACTTCACACACAGAAAGAAGCCATCTGAGATTATCATCCGGGGAACCACTGTCTTACATCGGCATATCGGCTCTGACACCCGACGAGGTACACAATTCATCACCAATAAACAAATCGAAGCTTGTGAAACTCGTAAGCTTTTACCCCTGCAAGTAACCACCCTAGCTAATTACCATACAGGAATTGGACTCAGATGAACATATTGTAACGGCTCGTTTGTCGTTGGTACACTATATGCACAATTAGTGTCCATTGACAACTTCTCTCTGCGAAAAGTAATTGGTGTACCTATTTTGCTATGTGTCATCATTTTCTTCATTTCACTGACCAAATTGTGAGACATGATAAGTTGCCTGTGCATGTGCAAGTATCATACGGCCCATACGAAAGTTTTATACTCCAAACTGGGTTGATTGACAGTTGATCAACCGGATATCGTGCTGCCTATTACAGATAAGTGACAACGCGCAATCTAAATTGGAGACAAAATTGACTAACAAAGTTTGAGTCAGTGATGGCGTACCAGTCATAGAAGGAACGGTGAATGCGCAACGCGAATCTGTATGAATGACCATCATCATGTTGCATTCATCCCTACATCCAACTACATTACTCTGCATTCAGACCTGGTGCACATAGTGAACATTTCGAAAAGTGCTTATGGTAGGTCATGAAAATCGAGGAGAAGGAACTGCATAGGGCAAAGTGAGGAAGTTGGGCTATATTAATGAAAAATGAGTGTATGGATCTACATGCGGTAAATTGCCAGCTGAAAGCGCAGGAATGTGACAGTGCTACGTTATCCATCACTCAGAGATTATGTGCATCAGTGGATCAGACATTGAGACGCTACAAAGCTTTTGGATACAACTTTGTATTCATACAAATGATAAATTGGCTGTCAATAATGACTATATGGTTATTTGTACAAAATTATTGACCATACAGCAAGTTTCAGGACATATTTATGGTGAGCGTCACTGGAGCGTCAACGATTTTTGGACTTGTTAGCAACTGAATTGGGAAGCGATTTGCTGGCTGTTATCCATAATCGATGTATTGCCCGCCTTCATAGGCAAACCAGACAGCGGCACGGTAACAACATCATTCTGAAAATCAGCGTCAATGGAGCATCAACAATTTTAGGTCTTGTAAGTTAGTTAATTGGTAAGTGATTTGCTCGCTGTTGTCCATAACTAACGTATCAGCCGCGTTTATAGGCAAAAGGGAAAGCGACACAGTAACAGCCCCATGCTGAAAATGAGCCTCAACGGAGCGTCAACGATTTTCGGTCTTGTAAGTACATTGTTAATGACGCGAATTGCTCGCTGTTATCCATACTCAACGTATCGGCAGCGTTTATAGGCCCAAGAGAAAGTGACACGGTAACAGCCCCATGCTGTAAATGAGCGTCAATGGAGCGTCAACAATTTTTGGTCTTGTTAGTAAGTTGTTTGGGACGCGATTTGCTCACTGTTATCCATAATCAAACTATAGGCAGCCTCTATAGGCCAAAGAGAAAGTGGCGCAGTAACAGCCCCATGCTGAAAATGAGCATCAACGGAGCGTCAATGATTGTTGTTCTTGTAAGTAAGGTGAGTGGGACGTGATTCGCTCACTGTTATCCATGATCAACGTATCGGCAGCCTTTCTAGGCAAAAGAGAAAGTGACACGGTAACAGCTGCATGCTGAAAATGAGCGTCAACGGAGCGTCAATGATTTGTGCTCTTGTGGGTAAGTTGTTTGCCATGCGATTTGCTCACTGTTATCCATAATCAACGTATTGGCAGCCTTTATGGGCAAAAGCGACAGCGACATTGTAACAGCTACAATGTGAAAATGAGCGTCAATGAAGCGTCAACAATTTCGGGTGTTGTGTCTTGTATAATCCAAAGGCTACACTACGGCTTTTATCCATAATCAAAGTATTGGCTGCCTTTATAGGCAACATGGTTAATGTAGTTTTTGCTACAACAAAAATGAGCGTCAACAGCGCGTCAACAGAGCATTAACAGAGCATCTACTATTTTGGGTGTTGAATCTTGTATAATCCAAGGGCTGTGCTACGGCATTTGTGCATAATCGAAGAATTGGCCGCCTGTATAGGCAATACCGTTAATGTTGATGTCGCGTCATCTGAAAATGAGCATCAACAGAGCATCAATAGAGCATCAATAGAGCGTCAACAGAGCATTAACAGAGAATCAAACATTTTGGGTGTTGAATCTTGTATAATCCAAGGGCTGTGCTATGGCATTTGTGCATAATCGAATTATTGCCCGCCTGTATAGGCAATACCATTACTGTCGATAGCACTTCATCTGAAAATGAGCGTCAACAGAGCGTCAACAGAGCGTCAACTGAGCGTCAACAATCATGGGTGTTGCATCTTGAATAATCCAAGGGCTATGCTACGACATTTGCGCATACTCAACGTATCGGCAGCCTCTATGCTCAAAAGAGCAAGCGACATGGTCACCGCCCCATTGTGACAATGAGCGTCAACAGAGTGTCAATGATTTCAGGTGTTGCATCTTGTGTAATCCAAGGGCTATGCTATGGCTTTTACCCATAATGAAGGTTTTAGCAGCCTTTATAGGCAATAACATTAATTTCGATGTCGCATCATCTGAAAATGAGCGTCAACAGAGCTTCAACAGAGCATCAACAGAGCGTCAATAGAGCGTCAACAGAGCATCAACAGAGCGTCAACAGAGCATCAACAGAGCATGAACAGAGCATCAACAGAGCGTCAACAGAGCGTCAACAATCTTGGGTGTTGCATCATGTAAAATCCAAGGACTATGCTCCGGCATATACCGATAATAAACATATCAGCAGCTTTTATGCGCAAAAGAGAAACCGACATGGTCACAACCCCATTGTGAAAATGAGCGTCAACAAAGCGTCAACAATTTCGGGTGTTGCATCTTGTATAATCCAAGGGCTATGCTGTGGCTTGTAGCCATAATCAAAGTTTTGGCCGCCTTTATAGGCAATATTGTTTATGTGGATATCGCTTCACCTGGAAATGAGCGTCAACAAAGCGTCAACACAGCATCATCCGAGCGTCAACAGAGCATCAACAGAGCATCAACAGAGCATCAACAATCTTGGGTGTTGCATCATGTATGATCCAAGGGCAATGCTGTGGCATTTACCCATAATTGATGTATTGGCAGCCTTTATGTGCAAAAGAGACAGCAACATGGTCATAGCCCCATTCTCAAACTGAGCGTCAGCAGAGCGTCAACGGATCTGGGTGTTGCATCCTGTATAATCCAAGGGCAGCGCTACGGTGTTAACCCATAATCGAAGTATTGGCCGCCTTTATAGGCAATATCGTGAATGTCTATGTTGCTGCACCTGAAAATGAGCGTCAACCGAGCGTCAACAGAGCGTCAACAGAGCATCCACAGAGCATCAACAGAGTGTCAACAGAGTGTCAACAATCCTGGGTGTTGCATCTAGTTCAATCCAAAGGCTATGCTACGGCATTTACCCATAATCGACGTTTTGGCAGCCTTTATGCTCAAAAGACACACCAACATGGTCACAGCCCCATTCTGAAAATGAGCGTCAACAGAGCGTCAACGAATTTGGGTGTTGCATCTTGTATAATCCAAGGGCTGTGCAATGGAATTTGCCCATACTCGAAGTATTGGCCGCCTTTATAGGCAAAATCGTTGATGTCACTTCACCTGAAAATGAGCGTCCACAGAGCATCAACAGAGCGTTAACAGAGCGTCTACAGAGCGTCAACAATCTTGGGTGATGCATCTAGTTCAATCCAAGGGCTATGCTACGGCATGTACCCATAATCGACGTTTTGGCAGCCTTCATGCTCAAAAGAGACAGCAACATGGTCACAGCCCCATTCTGAAAATGAGTGTCAACAGAGCGTCAACGAATTTGGGTGTTGCATCTTGTATAATCCAAGGGCTGTGCTATGGAATTTGCCCATAATTGAAGTATTGGCAGCCTTTATAGGCAAAATCGTTGATGACACTTCACCTGAAAATGATCGTCAACAGAGCATCATCAGAGCGTCAACAACGCGTCAAAAGAGTGTCCACAGAGCATCAACAGAGCGTCAACAGAGTGTCAACAATCTTGGGTGTTGCATCTAGTTTAATCCAAGGGCTATGCTACAGAATTTACCCATAATCGATGATTTGGCAGCCTTTATGCTCAAAAGACACAGCAACATGGTCACAGCCCCACTCTGAAAATGAGCGTCCACAGAGCGTCAACAAATTCGGGTGTTGCATCTTGTATAATCCAAGGGCAGTGTCATGGCATTTACCCATAATCGAAGTATTGGCTGCCTTCATAGGCAATATCGTGAATGTTGATGTTGCTGCACCTGAATATGAGGGTCAACAGAGCGTCAACAGAGCGTCAACAGAGCGTCAACAGAGCGTCAACACAGCGTCAACAGAGTGTCAACAGACTGTCAACGATTTTGGGTGTTGCATCTCGTGTAATCCAAGGGCTGTGCTATGGCATTTATCCATGATGGAAGTATTGGCCACCGTTTTGGGAAATATGGTTAGAGTCGATATCGCTACACCTAACGATGAGCGTCAACAGAGCCACAGCAGAGCATTGACAATCTTGGGCATTGCATCTTGTATAATCCGAGGGTTGTGCTATGGCATTTACCCATATTCAAAGTTTGACTGCCTTTATTTGCAATATGGTTATTGTCAATTTCGCTAACATCTTAAACTGATCGTCAACGGAGTGTCAATGCTTTTCGGTAATGTAAGTATGGTAATTGGAACGGGATATCCTTGCTGTTATGTGTAACCAACATATGGGCAACCTTTATCATCAAAAGAGCAAGCGACACGTTCAGTTCCCCATTCTGAAAATGAGCGTCACTGGAGCCTCAAACATTTTTGGTCTTATAAATAAGGTGATTGGTAAGTGTTTTGCTCACTGTTATCCGTAACAAACGTATAGGCAGCCATGGTACTCAATAGAGAATGTGACATGGTCACAGCCCCATTGTGAGAATCACTGACAACCTAGCATCAACTGAGATTCATCAATGTCTGGTGATGCATATTGGGTAATGAAGGCGTCGCATGGATATTTGAGCTTATAATTGCACTATTGACCTCCTCCAAGGTCAAAAATACAAAATATGAAAGGAAAAACATGAATTCAAATATTGTCGATATTGCAACCTGCAAAACATGCAAAATGTGATTCCTGGATGTCAAATAATTGATTTTGATTGAGAACTATAATCAAACAGCAAAGGCAAGCACATTATATGTAATTACAGATGGATCCGCTGAACAACCCGCTGAGTACCCGCCCAATTCAGAAGGGTGGGGAGTATTCTATGCAACCATACCAGAATGGAAGGTTCGGTTTTATTGATGACCCGGACCGCCAAATTGGCACCAGGTAGGTTCCGACCCGGACCCGGACCCGAAGCGATGGTCCAGAACCGTTGCTAACACTACCGGCCATCCATCTCTGAGCCAACAGAAACCAGTGCCTCCTGCAAATCCGGCCAATTGGGATCAAACAAACACGGCCAATCAGGCTACACAGAACAATCCTCAGGCTAACCGCCAGCACCATCGGCCTCAACAGAAATCTTCGAAAGCTGACGTTCTACTGGCAAAGGGTTTTGATGCAGATCTCCAAACCACAAGGTGAGCTTCTGCCCTAAATTTTCACCTGGAGGTAACCCACCTCAGCAGGACCACACACAATCTGCAAACTGGGACAGAGGACACATATTCAAACGACAGAAGACCTTTGATATTCAACAGCAAAAAAACTCATAGGCCTCTCTTGTCATCTGGTCTGACAGGAGACTTTCGACGAGGCAGAATTTTGTTTAGAGTGGTTGGTTACGCAGACGTTCATGGCGACCTTGAACAGCATAGAACAACATCAGATCACTTCGAAGTCAAGGGTGGTGTTGGAGAGCCCAGAAGCTCTCATGTCAAGTCAGTATGTATGTGGCACATCCAGACCAGACACAGCCCATATTATTCACAACCTCTCTATCAGAGTTGGAAGTGGGGAAATGCAACGCATGCAAGCGTTAATCGATTGCGGCACGATGAACATCTTGATGTCACCGAGACTGCGAAAACGGCTTGGTCTGCCGGACCAACCAGCATACGTCACGACTCTGGGCCTCAGTGGCCATGCAAAGGCTCACGCATGTGAAAGTCGAAAGACGGCGTTCATGGTTCAGTATATGGAGCACTTATCACCAGTTCAAGAATCAGAGGTGCCAGTTGTGCCCATATGGGCTCATGACTTGGTCTTGGGATTGCCTCAGTTCCAGTCCAGCGATCCTATTATCAATCGGCAACACGCTCGACTTTTGATCCTCCGAACCCCAGGGGGAGGGGGAGTGGCCGCAGTGCACTGGGTAGACCTTCACGAATGCCCCCCAAATGTACCAAGATCTATGTCGAGGGAGGAGGCATGTTCCGAAGAAGGCGGCGGTATCCCAGATATTCAAATACTGGGAACAACTGCCTTTGCCGATCTACTGCCCAGTGAGCAGGTCGTTGGGACATTCTTTCCAAGAGTGGGTAATTCTACAGGGCTGCAGGGAGCAACTGTGGAAGGCATCACTGATGGCGAGTCAGATAGGCCCCAGGCACTGGACTGACGCGCAGGGAGCAGTGGCATTAGTTGCAGCAGAAGAGTGTAACAAGAATGCGGACCTTGAATGAGTGCTACCAGCACGGTGAGACACGAAGAGAGTACTCGACGGCGGCGCTTGGTTCTACCATGGGCGACGCATTGTGAATCTGGGCTCCTGGATATTCCACCTTACCGCTCCATAGGTACATATTATGAATTGGGAACTAACGTTTGCAGAAGTAGCCGGCACAATGGCAAAGATGGTGCCTTCAGATAATGGAGGACATATCCCAGCCATATACGGTGATGACGTGGAGGTTTTCAGTAAGGCCAAGGTGGAGACACTTCCCCCGCATCGGTCAACTGACCATGCAATTGACCTGGAGCCCAGCTATAAATTGTCATTTGGGCGGATTTACAACCTATCGGAGTTCGAGTTGAGGATGTTAAAGTCTTACATCGAGGTAAACCTAGCCAAGGGGTTCATTCAGCAGTCATCATCTCCAGCGGAGGCGCCGATTCTCCTCGCTAAAAGAAGGACGGAGGACAAACACTTTTGGTCGACAATCATGTGCCTAACAAGGTGACGGTGAAGACTCGTTATCCCCATCTGTGAATTTAAGAGATGCTTGATGGTGTGCAGGAGGCCATGGTATTTACACAGCTGGACCTCCACCGTACTTATAACCTCACCTGGATCAAGGAAGCTGATGAATACAAAACCGCTTTCGAAAGACGTTGTGGCCAATTCCAATTGCAGGTCCTGCCATTCGGCCTAACAACCACCCTGGCTATTTTCCAGTTGTACATCCATGATTGCCTACTGCAATACATTGACGACTTCGCGGTATGCTACCATGACGACATACTCATCAGTATGGCCAATGACAAGGAGCATGAGGCGCAGGTGCACCAAGTGCTGCAGCAACTCAAGGAATTCGGTCTTCAGTGTAAAGCCATGAAGTGCCATTTCGGAATCTTGGAAGTCAGCATTGTGGGGTTTGCTTTCACTCAAGGTCAAGTCGGCATGGAATGGGACTGGATCGCCACAATCGAATACTGGCTGACACCGAAGTCAGTATGAGATGTCCCGGTGTTTCTCAGGTTCACGAACTTCTATCGAAGATCCATCTGGAAATATCGCACGGTGACACTTCCAGTGATGGAATGACTAATGAAACCAGAGACAACCCCGAGAGGCAAGAATGGGACCCATCTAGCCAAATGGGACAGGCCGCAGCAAGCAGAAGTGGCATTCCAGAAACTGAAGATGACCATCACCGAGGCACCGATCCTCGAGAATTTGGATTGGGTGAAGCCAATCATTCTTCCAACGGATGTGTGCGGATTTGCGATTGCAGGCATCCTCAACGACTACAATATTGTCGGGGTTCTCAGGCCGGTCGATTTCCACTCCCGGAGGTGCTCGTCAGCCTATCAGAGTTACGACGCTTATGATCGGGAGCTATTAGCCATTGTGGAAACACTAAAACAGTGGCGGCATTACCTCGAGGGCACCAATTACAAGGTCATCATTTAGTTGGACTACAACAATCTCGAATTCATCCAGACATCCAAAGTGCTCTCCAGGTGACAAGCCAGGTGGTCAGAAACTCTTTCGGCTTACGACTTTGTCATTGAGCACCTCGAGGGCAGCAACAAGCCTGCCGATGGCCCGTCCAGATGGCCTGACTACGAGATCGGCTGTGAAAGGCCTTTGGCACGACTATTGGCGACTGCCTCAGTGGAGCCATACGACAATCTCATGCCACAAATCATCGCGGTCCAGGTTTCCGACCCTTTGGCTGTTGATGTCTCGGCAGAGCTAGTTGACGGGCCAATTGCGGAAGTCACAAATTCCAAGGCAGAGGAGAATGAATGGAAAGTCGTCACGGGGGCTCTTACCAATCAAGAGAGAATATCCATTCCTGTGGTTGACCACCTACGTGGAAAAGTCATAAGTCTCTTTCATGACAAACCAGAGTCCGGTCATTTTGGAGCTCTCCAGACTACCGAGCTGGTATCTTGGGATTTCTACTGGCCAGCAATGGACTTGCATGTACATAAGGATGTCAGGGGCAGCAGAGTTTGCCACCGAATTAAACCACCTCGGCACGCCGGGCACAGGATCAACATGCCCTTGGAGACACAATCACGGCGATGGGAAGGCATCATAATTGGACTTTGTCACTGACTTGCCAGAGTCAATGACACCGGGCTGCACCTGGATTCTTAATATTGTGGTCCGACTTAGAATGATGGAAATCTACTTACCGTGCCTGAATGATATCGCTTCCGCGGAATTGGCCTGTCTCTTCTTTGAACACGTCATTTGCTAGCGTGGAGTCCCGGACAACATAGTTACAGATCGCGGCACCCAGTGTACAAGTCTATTCTGTACCTGGGTATGTTCTTACTTGGGTATTGACCATTGGCTCTCGACAGCCTTCCATCCACCGACGGACGTGCAGACAACACGTCCAAACCAGAGGATGGAGCAGTATCTCTAGGCTTTCTGCAACTACAAGCATGACAATTGCGTTGAACCATTGCTGCTAGCCAAATTGGCTGGCAATAATGCGATACATGTGTCTACGAGGATGACTCCATTCCGGGCGAATTACCACTACCATCTGGTGATGCAGTTTAAGGCACCGAAGCAACCATCTAGACTGAAATCAGCAATCCGAGCAGACTCTTTCGCCGCTGGCTTGGAGGTGCCTCACCAAGCTCTCCATACGAACTTGCAGGAGGCTCAAGCCTGTCAGCCGAAATACACCATTGGCAAGGAGCTTGTTTCGAGGTTGGAGATAAGGTCTGGCTTTCAACACGGCACTTCCGGACGTCAAGACGATGGAAGAAGGTATATTACAAACGGACAGGACCTTTCACGGTCAGTAAGATCATCAATAAGAATGCTTACAAACAACAATTTCCATATACGATCCAGAAGCACAATGTTTTCCAAGTCTCTTTGTTTAACCACTATAAACAGCATACAGCCTGCCAGCTGCTAACTAAACCGCAGCTGATGATTTTCGATGACTCTTATGAATGGGAAGTTCACAGCATCCTCGACCCTAAGCAACGCTACCAGAAGCTTCATCATCTCCTACAGTGAACGGGCTTCAGTTACATATGGACTAGCTGGGAACCTGCAGTGAATCTAGGCAATGCGCAAGAATCAGTTGCTGAGTTTGATGGAGAGGATCCGAGGAAGCGTCGACGATGATTTGACTTGGAGGAGTGGGATTGGATGTTTTCTATAGGGTTTTACTTTTTCTTACTGTCTGATGGATCCCGGGCCGGTATAAATAGTGACAGCATGTGTTTCTACTGCCTACCACTGGACATGGAGTTTCCCCATGCACCGGATCCGCTGTGAGGCTTCTCATCTGGCACTGATCAGTTGTGGGACTTACTAAAGTCATATAGAGGCGTACGCATATGGGTTTTGTCTTCTTATGGTATTTCTCTTGTTTATACACATATGTGGCAGCCCAGGGGGTCTGCTCCTAATGGGAGGGATGATGTAATGGCATTCAGGATTCGGTTCTTGCCAATGGCACGAGACATGTCCAGGGCTCGGTAACCACACCATTATATAGACGACTCGCAATCTCTCTGAGATCGCCAGCCATAATCTTACCTAACTACTACTCTATTATATTACCTCATCCATGTGTGCAACCGTATGATTCCATATACTCTCATACGTGGCCATATACAGATGTGATACAGCCTTGCACCGGCCCAGCAGCCACATGCATACCTTCCAGACCCACCGGTCAACCACATTGGTACTGATAAGTTGCTCCAGCCACTCCCAAGCCACCCTAGAACTGAGCAATATGCTCTGAAATGCTGCAAAAGCTTTCTCAGGTGTATCTGAAAGCAACTGCAGCTATGGAAATGCATTCAAGATGCTATAATATTTGACTTATAGGATGTTGAAGTTGTGGAGCAACTGAGACTGCTGCGCAGGTCTGCAGGGGACTTTGAGATCAGTTGAGATCTTCTACAAGAGACTTTTAGAATGGCTGATGTGACCACTGGGCAGCGCTACAGGAGACTTCAATATTCATGCGGTATTCTCACTGAAGTAGTTCATAGGGTCTCATTACCACAAGCCATTTCATCTGTCATATTCGTCTTGGTTACAATCACAAGATGATTGATAACATCATAGTATGGCATGTATTATCTATATAAGTCTATCTACATATATACATACAGGCAATCATGCTGCAGATGGTACTCAAGAGTAATCGGAGCACCTGGAGGTGCCGATTGAGTGAACTGCAGTCTTGCACCTGGAGGCTGCATCAGCAAAAGACATTTCCGTCCGGGCGGAATGGCTCCGTCAGAGTGGACGCCTGCGTCAGAGGCGTTAGAGACACCCCGGTGGTGGATTACTCTGCGCCCCGCGTCACTACCAGGCGTCGCATTGCATAGCGCCCTCCGATCACTGTTTCGCCATTTCTTCTCGCTCTGTCGGTCTCCTATTTTAAACATACACTCTGGCGTTGTTGCCAACTGTAACCATATGTCGGAATAGGTTCATTGGGTACACACTTGCATCGGGATTGCAATGTGATGGGTGACGCTGCGAAAATCTCACCTCGCATTCCTTCTACATTAAACACGAGGAGCATAAGAACAAGGTTAGAAGATATGATACTACCAGGCCGTGAGGATCCACGGAAAGAGGGAGTGAGACCAAACGTTGGGAAAGATAGAGTGTGTATTTTCGTTGTATGACAAGATGAGATGAAAATGAGATGCTGTCTATCTACCCCGGGGTCGCCCGAATATATACTCCATGTCGCTCATTCCACCTCCGTTACCCCTGTATCTCCGTACACCCACCGGGCTCCTTAACGATATACTTGGAGGCCGTGATTGATTGAATTTGGAGATGCACTTGGAGCCCGGGATGGAGTGAACTCAGAGATGCACTGCGAGGCCGTGATCGAGCGAGATTGTAGATGAACTTGGAGACCGAGATCGAGTGATCTCACAGATGCACTTGGAGGCCGTGATTGAGCGAGTTTGGGCATGCACTTGGAGGCCGAGATCATGTGAACTCGGAGATGCACTCTGAGGCTGTGACCGTGCGAGTTTGGATGAGTACATGGAGGGGGTCGATTTGGAGGGAGGCGCGACGGCAGCTGAGACTCAATTCATTGGTTAACTTGTAATTTGATCAGAACCTGACTGGGAGCGGGAGACTGTCGATCATGGGATGATGCTGTACTTGGTGTATGCTGTACTTGGTGTTAACTCATGATTATGGCATGGAGAGATAGAGAGGGATGACTTAACTTCGTGTTCTTAGGTGATGGT
>Ga0307512_10001615_pt1 | contig 31324 bp, 32 predicted proteins | sample 14_EM_MG_FD_200267 | JGI IMG/M metagenome (GOLD analysis project Ga0307512, IMG submission 200267) | Populus trichocarpa ectomycorrhiza microbial communities from riparian zone in the Pacific Northwest, United States - 14_EM | ecosystem: Host-associated > Plants > Roots > Unclassified | place... | reverse complement strand
TGCTCCTCCGCTAGTTTGGACGCTCCTCAATCCCCATCGACGCTCCGCAGCATAGATTTGGCACTCTTCTGTTTCATTCCGCGCTCCTGCAACACAGCACTTCCCATCTGGCGCTCCTCTTGTCCCTGGTAGCTGGTCCCCTTTTACATCCGACTATATCATATTGCCTTTCAAACCCCAATTTAGATTCGCAGCTAGCTAACATCTCCTTACACCTTTGTTAGATATCACAAATCGAGCCAAACGACATTGGAATTCAATTTCAGCCACTCACCAGGTACGAATAATCAGCAAATACAAGGAGCGCCTCCAGCTTCTTTGCCCCGTTGATGAATTATGTGTTCCTGCTTTCGTTGGTCCTGATGAGATGGGAGACGTAGTGGATGACATCGGCACCATGTTTGATTGATATCATTTGTCTGTTTAGTCGGGTTATTGTTTCAGTGTACCTGCATTTATGTTTGAATCACTTGCCTTTTTCTTTGGTACCATAATGTAGCGAGGCAATAAATACAGTGTTGAAGAAGATGGTAGCTAGTATGATTCAAAATTGATAATGAACAATAATCCATGCATCATAATCGCCGTTGAGGGAAATGGATTGCTTGTGGACATCCGGAGGAGTGTCAGATAACGCCTGCAGTCCTCCCAATGAATATCTATACGAACGCAGGCATCTCTCAGAGTTAGTTTGTTATTTCCGCAGTACTTCGGCGACACTTCCAGGTGCACCCAAAGTTCTCTCCGGCGCACCGACGTGTTCCCAAACTTATCACAATCACTCCCAGTTACTCCTGTACCAGTCATCAGAGATCCCAGTTACTCTGAAGGCCGGCTGGAACGCCCTCCTAGGGTCTGTGACTCTCCTGAAATTGACGCTTCTAAGTTTACACTCCACATCCTCTCAGACACTCCTGGAGTCTTCCAGAGACTAAAATACATTTTGCTGATGCACCGTGCCCAAAAGCACATCAGCAAAATGTATTTTACTCACTGGAAGCCTCCAGGAGAGTCTGAGAGGAATGTGGAGTATAAACTTAGATGCGTCAATTTCAGAAGAGGATCAGACACCAGGAGGGCATTCCGGCCGCCCTTCAGAGGAACTGGGAGGGCGGGCGACACGCTTGGGAGCGCCAACGACTGGCCTGGGAGCACCTAGGAGCGCTGGGACAACTCTGGGAGCACCTCAAATCACAGTAAAGCAGGCTGGGAAAAACAACATCTTCTTTGGCAACGCTGCGGGTGCGCCTGGAAATCATAGCTACTACATATCGTTCAACAATGTTTAAAACTCATGTATTCTGTTTGTATTCTGACCAAGGTATCTATATAGCGACCCATATACAGGCGGTATATCTAGACTGCCTGCAGGCGGTGCTGAAGAGGATTTCCAGGTGCGCTGGAAAATGACGATCAAGTGAACTCAGAGATACACACTGAGGCTGTGATCGAGCGAGTTGTGAGATGCACTTGGAGGTGGAAATCGAGTGACTTTGGAGATACAATTCGAGGCCACAATCGTGTGACCTTGGATGGCGTAATGGTGCGAGTTTGGAGAGTCATTTGGAGGGTGTGACCGAGAGGATTTGCAGATAAACTTGGAGGCAGTGATGCAGTGAACTTAGATATGCACTCTGAGATCGTGATCGACCGAGTTTGGAGATGCACTTGGAGGCCATGGTTGTGCGAACCTGCAGGCTGTAATGGAGCGAGACTGGAGATACACTTGGAGGCCGTGATCGAGTGAGTTTAGTGATGCACTAGGAGGCTGTGATCAAGCGAGATTGGATGAGTACTTGGAGGCGGTTGATGGACGGTGTGCCGAGTGCTGAGACTCTATTCATCAGTTAGTTAACTTGCTACCATGGGAATGTGACATGCTGACCATATCTTTGAGCTTTCATGGAGAGCTGGCTGATGGCAGTCAATCGTGTAGGGAGGCACGCTGGAAGCTGAAGCTACATCCAGGGGTGAACTCCTACTCATGAGAAAGAAGGGAAGATAAACAATTTTGGGTAGATGCTGTACTCGGTGTAAGCTGTACTCGGTGTCAACTCATGATCATGGCAAGGAGAGAGACACAGGGATGACATAACTTTGTGTTCTGCAATGATGGTAGAGTTGTGGACAAGAAAGAGAGAGATGGGGATGAAGATGAGAACAATGTGGAAAATATGAGCAGATATCAGAAAGCAGGGGTGCGACTTGCCGGATTGGGTTTGGAACACCTCGTATCAGTGGAATTTAACACTGGATCGGGATTCGTACCTGCCGTATCAGGCATGGTCAATTGGCTTGCACATGAAATTCGCTTAGATCCCAGTTTATCATGATCATTTGTCCCATCTCCTCTTATCTCTCTCTTGCTCGTGCTCAACTATACCATCACCCATCAGCAAAAAGTGGAAAAGGTATTCTGAGCATTCTGAGCATTGTGAAGGATTGTGAAAGTCAACTTCGCGTTTAGTCGATTTTGTCGGGTGCAGTTATATGAATCATACTCAGTGATATTGCATCCACAATATGATGGGATTTTCAAACTTGGTATAGTGTTCCAAAATAGGTATAGCCTAGTTGGATACATTTCTTAATTGATTAAAGTCAGCTACTTTTATTTTTGAAAAATGTCATGAACATAGAATACTTTGCTGAGTCATGACATGAAACTTGACATTACTATTTCGAAATGACAAATCGAAAACAAACTAACTCAAATAGGAAATATTATTAAAGATATTCAGTTATTTGTTGATTATAGCCGGAGGTATTCCAAATATGGTTAGTATCATTATGATTTGTCATGAAGATATATAAACCAAAAGTTTTATAATATTACTAAGCAAGCAATAGTACGTCAATTACATATTTCATTTTTAAAAATAGACTAACTTTTGACTATAAAACAATGTAACAGACTTAGCTATACCCCTTTGGGAATACTATACCAAGTTTGAATATCCCGCAAAGATATGAAAATAATTTCACTGAGTATATTTCCAGCCAGAGTACACTGCATAATTGAGAAAAGGCGAACTTGAATTTCAAAATGCTCAGAATACTGAGGATGCCATTTCATTTTTTGCTGATGCCTAAGAACACGAAGTTGAATCATCCCTCTCTATCTCTCCATGCCGTGATCAAGAGTTAACACCGAGTACAGCATACACTGCGTACTGCATGCACCACGTACTGCATCATCCCAACCCCGACTGTCTCCTGCCCCCAGCCAGTCTCTCGTCTCTCGGCAGACCACAATGTACCCAATTCCCTACATTCCCACAATTACGAGTTAACCAATGAATAGAGTCTCAGCTCCCGTGGCGCCTCCCTCCCGAACTACCACCTCAAGATTGACCGCCTCCAAGTACTGCTACAATCTCGCTTGATCATGGCCTCCAAATGCATCTCCAAACCCGCTCGATCACGATCTCAGAGTGCTTATCTAAGCTCACTCGATCACAGCCTCCCAGTGTATCTCCAATCCCACTTGATCACACCCTCCAAGTGTAGCTCCACTATTGCTGTATTACGGCCTAGAAGTTCGCACGATCATGGCCTTCCAAGTGGATCCCGAAACTCGCTCAATCACGGACTCTGACTGCATCTCCAAACGCGCTCGATTACGGCCTCCAAATGTATCTCAAATTCGCTCTATCACAGCCTCCAATTGAATCTCGCTCAATTACGGCCTCCAAGTTCGCATGATCACGGCCTCCAAGTGCCTCTCCGAACTACCTCGATCATGGCCTCGGAGTGTATCTCTAACCTCTGTCGAACATGGTGTGGTGACACACTGGAGCTGGAAGGCAGACAGCCCATTATCAACGCTCTGCCCCACCTCGCATGGCATCCGAAGGGAATTCCTGCGAAAGAGCGGATCTCTTTCGAGGAGCTTAGGAAGAGGGTGAGAGGATATGATGGTATACCGGGCCATGACAATGCACACAAATTGCGTGGATCCATCAAAGCTCGGCAAGAGTGCATGAGACCAAGAGCTGGGAAAGATAGAGTGTGTATTTTGTATATTGAGACGATGTCTATCTACCCCGGGGTTTTCCAAATATATACCACCTGTCGCTGAGTCTATCTCCATTATCCCTGTATCTCCAAATGTATATATATAGAGAGATTTAGATAATACATGCCATAATGTGATGTAGCGAATCATGTGACTATAACAGACCAATACGATCGATGAAATGCCTTGTGGTTATGGAACCTTAAGAACCACTAGTGTGACACCAAGTCTGCAGCAGAGCTTGTGCAGAGGTCTTAGCTGCTTTCGAAGTCTCCTGCAGACCTGCGCAGAGGTCTCAGCAGCTCCACAATTTGAATATCCCAATAGTCAAATTTCGTAGCATCCTGAATGCACCACCATCACTGCAGGTGCTTTCAGGAGCACGTGAGAAAGCTCTTGCAGAGTCTGAGAGCACTTTGCAAAGCTCCAGGGGGGGCTGGGAGCATCTGGAAGTACTTAGAAGCACTGGCTAGGTGTACCGGAGTGTCTGGGTGGTTCGCGTATGGCTTCCAGACCGAATTACAGATTGCTGATGCACTTCATCCATCACCACTGCACCCACCACCACCGCACCCACCACCACTGCACCCACCACCACCGCACCCACCACCACCGCACCCACCACCACCGCACCCACCACCACCGCACCCACCACCACCGCACCCACGACTACCGCACCCACCACCACCCTACACACCACCACCACACCCACCACCACCGCACCCACCACAACTGCCCCCAGTACCACCCCACACAGTACCACCTATCCATGACCACTGCGGTCAGTATAAATGCCTCCTCCTCTGATATCTCTACTATTGCTAGTGATCCCACTCAGGTTTCCTTCACATCAGAGATATCATAACAACTGAGTAGGAATTTCAGCTCCAATTGACCTGTCGGATGTCTACAAGACATGGTGGAGATTGACGCGTGGGATCTTTTGCCGTAAAGCTATGCGAATTTCGTGCTTCAAATCTATAATCTCCTCGGCCTAATTACTGATGCGGCCCATGCCCAGGTTGCATGGCTGTCGAAATGTGTGGAGACAAACCTCGAACGAAAGAAGTTGCAATACCCGGGGTACAATAACTTCGTTAATGCCCTCGATTGCTCTTGCAGGGGAAGAGAGATAATGAAGAAGTACCACTCTGCCAAACTGAGAAAGATACGAGTGACAAAAAAGCTGAGAGACCTCTGGCAACATGATCCTGAACTCGAAGAAATCCTAATTGATACCTGTGGAAGTGAGAAGTGGCTGTAATTGATGCTGATCTCAGGCTATCTGTCCAGTGATCCGAAGTTAGCAAAAACATGCCTCAACTGTGCATATGTCAACCACCTTACCAAATTTAACCGGAAGTCAAAAGCCATCAAGTGGTATACTGCTGGGGACATTCATGACGCTGATAAGTTGAGAGATAATGGCTGCCCATAGCTTGCAGGTGGAATCAAGTGCGAAGCTATGGGCCCGAAATGGTACCATGGATTATTAATCCCTTTTGGTTATTACGATCACATGAATAACCGCAATCACACCAATTGATTTGTTACCATCACACCATCAGAACCACCGACTGACCATGGGACACCCATAGAACCTCGATCCCCCAATCAGAGCATGATTCTTCAACCGCCAACCCCGCCGCCCAGGGCAACTAGGATGGAACAGGGATATCATGTGAGTCACTTTTCAGGGGTTTTGATTGATCTGTGCGGGAATGTGTCTGGGGACAGAATCATGCTCCCAGCAATGAAGATGGCGGTACGATCCTGCCAGCTGCCAGCGAGAATGAGGCCAGTAATAATCTGCCAACTCCGGCTCAGTGACAGGCTGTTACAATCCTGCCAACCAGGCCTGAGGCTGGTAAGACCCTAGGGCAGCCTACCAATTCCAAGGAGAAGGGTACACCTGAGCCATACAAGCCTACCACTGCTGGCAGCGATAGTAACAGTTCTGTCAATGACACAGAGAATGAAGAATACATGAGCTCTTTTCTAGATTGCATTGGTGTCCACAAGAACTGCAAGTGGATCTTCGACAATGAGATGTAGCTGTTGGCACACCATGAGAGAACAATGGGGAACATAGCCATTCATATATTTCAATACTCAGTAAATGTAGACTCCAAGTTGCATATAAAGGCATGGATGCCAATCACAGTGGCCATGTATGCCATGTGTCAGGCGGCAGATGAATTCAATACTGGGCTTGGCAACAACTTCTACTTTGCAAGAGGTCGAGGAAAAAGGAACGTACATCCTGATAGTGGCCGCCGAATGGAGCCAATAAATGAGTGCCGCATGTTATGTTTACTTTCCACCGGTCTTGTGGATTCCATCTGGGGTTATGATTTTCTTTTGGGTTTATGTCTGTACTAAGGATTTATATTATTCTAATGTTCTTTTAGGTTTGTGTATAAGGTTGTATGGGATAAATGAGAAGAGGTGTACTTTACACAATGGGCCAGGGAGGAGTTGTGGCCTGAAAATTCAATTGTTACTGCCACCACCACGTGGTTTCGCAGGGGAAGGCTGCCGGGGGGGTCTGGAGATACCGGGATCACCAAGATAGACTGAGCGCCAGGGGGGCCTATGCTGTTGATGGGATATCCAAGATAGACAGCACAACAGGCAGTATGTAGTTGGGAGACCCTGCGGTAGATAAAAACTGTCTTATCGTCAGACAACGAAATACACACTCTGACTTTCCCAGCTCTTGGTTCCCAGCCTCTCATGCCAAGTTTTGAGTTATCCATGCACTTTGTGTAGTTTGCCACAGCTGGGTGGTCTATCATATCTTCTCACCCGCTGCCTACCTTCCCCATGCGAGATCTGTTCTCTCACACGAGTTCCCTTTGCATGCCACAAGAAATGCAGTTGAGTCTTGAAAATGAGCAATCTGCCTTCTACCTTCATCATTTCACCACACTGTTAAGCGATACACATGCACACTCCATCGGCTTTATCAGGTACCAATAGGAAGGGTGAGCCACAATGGCTGTTGCTCGACCTTAACCAGCCATTGGGCAAAGCCTTTTCCAATTGGTGTGGTAGTTCCATCTCTTCTACAGGACACAGATGATACGGAGGTTGGTAAGGGGCATTCTTATCACCGTCTGGTGATGTGTCAAATATCAATTACAGTTTACGCTGTGTGGTGTCATTTGTCAGTTCTGGATGTTGACTATGCTGCTTCCATATCAGGAAGAATAGGTTGAACGTTGCCTTGTGGTTGTGCAGATTCAGGCCTGTGATACCACGCTGGAACCATGAATGCCCAGGCCAAAAGTTGATATTCCATGCGACAGAGCTGTTTCTTGCCAATAATATCCATGCCAATTGTTCGGGCTGCTGTCATGATATTGTTGTCATCTGGTTCACTTTCTGGACGAAGACCTCAAAGGTAATCGATTCGACTTTCCATTCCTCAGCCCTCCTATGCAATTTCGCCTTGACTTACCCACATTTGTCCTATTCAGTAATTGATAAGGTATGTTCCATGAATATCGCAAACCCTGTGCATCTTGAGGATGGTGTCAAATCCATTCACATCGTGCGCTGCGAACTACACTGAATATATATAGCTGTTGTCTTCCAGTTAGAATTTGTGGTGTACCTGTTGCTGTCTCTCAATGCAGTTTTCTACCTTGTCATTTGCCGTCTCCACAATCATCCAGCTGCTGTGTTTCTCCTCTATCACTGTACCTTTCTGTTCTAGCTTTTCTAAAGTTACTTTTTCTGAGTAATTCTCTGATATATCATCATCATGGGCTGTTCAGGCTGCTAGACAACTGTATGTAACATTATTCTTGTAGTACAGAAGCTGACTGTCAAAATGGAGAAGATCTATGGCATCGTTATAACTGACCTGGAGATGGTGATACCCAGTAAACTATTTCATTCTAGACACAGGGCTAGTAATTCTTGTATTAGGAAGTTGATTCGCAGCTAATCTCTTCTGGTGCCAATTGCTGAGCTCCAGCCCTCTCCGTTGTTGTCATCCCTGTTTTGCACAACACTTCCACTTGGGGCTCATTGGCATCAGTGATTACTCCATTGGCCAGCTGTGACAAACAGAAGAGGTGCTAGATTCCTCTACCACAACCTCCGATGCCCCATTTCTGGCACCCCCCACCGGTACCTCATCCCCTCTCTTCATTCCCTGTATCCTACTGATTGCAGCCCATCATTTCAGCGGCTGGTGTGGTTTCACTCCATGTGACCGCGACCTGTTTTGTGATTGGGCAATTGGGGGCAGGGTGGCCCACTTCGCCAAAAGCATACCAACACCAGTCATTACTATCACCACCACAGCGATCATGCAGTTTCCTCTGCATTTTCTTAAGCATCATCAACATCAGTACTGTCCTTGAGTAACACAATGGGTTCGGTGGACGGTTGTGCTCCATATCTTCATTCAGCAACACTGTTAGCTAAGTGAATAATTTCCCAGTGAAGTTCTGAAACACTTCCTGATTGCTCTTCAGTTCAACTTGTGTCAGTCGCACATAGGTTCATCAGAGAGTTGCATGGAGGGGTTCCAACTCGTGTCAAACATCAGCAAAATCATCAGCAAAATGTAAATCGGTCCAGAAACAACACGCAATCCTCCTAGACACTCGGGGCAACCTTAGTAGTGTTTTGAAGTACTTCTAGATGCTCCCAGACCCCCCTGAAGCTGAGCAATGTGCTCTCAGACTCAGCTCGAGCATTCTCAGGTGATCCTGAAAGCACCTGCAGTTATGGAGGTACATCCAGGATGCTACGAGAATTGACTTATAGAATAGTCAAATTGTGGAGCTCCTGGGACCTCTGCGCAGATCTACGGGAGACTTCACCAGCAGGTGAAACCGCTGCGGAGGTCTGCGGGTGAGTTGGTGCTGTATTCTCACAGCAGCGGGTCTTAAGGTTCCATAACCACAACGTACTTCTTCTATCATATTCGTCTGTTACAGTCACAAGATTCTCTACTGGATAATATGGCATGCATTATTCAAGTGTCTCTATATATATACATACGGTCAATGTGGCCACAGATGGTAGTCAAGCATAATTGGAGGAGCACCTGGACACGCCCATTGAGAGAACATAGAGATGCACAACGAGGAGGCCATTGTGGTGAAATGATGGACCTAGAAGGCAGAGAGCCCACCATCAACACTCCGCTGCACCTCTGGCAACATCCAAACGGAATTCATGCGATAGAGCAGTTCTGGTACGAGGAGCGTAGGAATCGGGTGAGAAGATATGATACTATCTGGTGTTGAGGATCCACGCAATTGCGCGGACCCACAAACTCTCGGATAAAGCGAGTGAGACTGAAAGGTGGGAAAGATAGAGTGCGCATATTCATTGTATGATAAGATGAGATAGAAATGAGTTGATGTCTATCTACTCCGGGGTATGCCGAATGTATACTCCCTGTCACTCTGTCCACCTCCGTTGCCACTGTATCTCTGTACACACGCCGTAGCTCCTTAAACACGGACTTCGAGGGTATGATGAAGCCAGTTTAGAGATGCCTCGGAGGCTGTGATTGAGCGAGATTGAAGATGCACTTGGAGGCAGTGATCGTGCGAACTTGGAGCACATAATCGTGTGAGGTTAGAGATACACTTGGAGGCTGTGATCAAGCGAGTTTGAAGATGCACTAAGAGGCAGTGATGGAGCACGAGAGGAGGAGTACTTGGGGGCGGTCAATCTGGAGGCGGTAGTTCGGGGGGGAGGCTCAACCGGAGCTGAGACACTATTCATTGGATAACTGGTAATTGTGGGAATGTAGAGAATTGAGTACAACATGGTCTGCTGGGAGATGAGAGATGGCTGGGAGCGGGAGACAGTCGATCTTGGGATGATGCAGTACGCGCTGTATGCAGTACTCAGTGTATGCTGTACTCGCTGTACTCTTTAGTTGGTGTTAACTCCTGATCAAGGCATTGAGAGATAGAGAGTGATGACTTAATTTTTTATTTTTAGGTGATGGTAGAGTTGAGTACGAGAAAGAGACAGATGAGAGGAGATGGGCGTAACCACCATGAGATACAGGGACTTCAGGGAATTTCCTGTACCAGTCAATGTACCATCCCCGATACGGCAAGTATGATTCCCAATCCGGCGTGTAACAGCATTGACATGAGGTCTTCCAAACCCAATGTGGCTAGTCATACCCCTGATTTGTCATATCCTCTGGTATCCTCCACATCGTTCTCATCTTAATCCCCATCTTTCTCTTTCTCGTCCACAACTCTACCATCATTGCAGAACCGGAAGTTAAGTCATCCCACACTATCTCTCGATGCCATGATCATCAGTTGACACCGAGTGCAGCATACACCGAGGACAGCATACACCGAGTACAGCATACACCCAGTATAGCATCCACCCAAGATTGTTTATCTTCCCTTCATGCTCATGATTACAAGTCGACCGCTGGATGTAGCTTCTACTTCTGGCGTGCCTCCCTACATGATTGACCGCCATCAGCCAGCTCTGCATGAGAGCTCAAAGGTAGAGTCACATTGTCACATTCCCACTGTTGCAAGTAAACTAACCGATGAATCGAGTCGCAGGACCCGGCACCCAGTCCATCGACCACCTCTAAGTACATATTCAAACTCGCTTGATTATGTCCTCCAAGTTCGCACGATGACGGCCTTCAAGTGCATCTACAATCTCGCACCATCACAGCCTCTAAGTGTATGTCCAAACTCGCACGATTACAGCCTCGAAGTTCGCACGATCACTCCCTCGAAGTGTATTTTTAAACTCACTCGCTCATGGCCTCCACATTCGCTCGATTACGGCCTCCAAGTTCGCAGCATCATTGCCTCCCAAGTGCATCTCCAAAGTCGCTTAATCACAGCCTGGAAGTGCACCTCCAAACTTGCTCAATCACGGCCTCAGAGTACATCTCCAAGTTCACTCGATCATTGCCTTCAAAGTCACTAGATCACGGCCTTCAAGTCCACACGATCATGGCCTCCCAACTGCATCTCCAAAGTCGCTCAATCATGGCCTCCAAGTTCGCACAATCACGGCCTCCAAGTGAATCTCCAAACTCGCTCAATCATGGCCGCCATGGGGATATCTGAGTTCGCTCAATCGTCATTTTCAGGCGCATCTTGAATTGCTCTCAAGCACCGCCTGCAGCCAGTCCAGATATACCGTGTGTAGATGGGTAGCTATATTGATACATAATTGAGAATACAAACTGAATACATTAGTTGTAATATTCTTTGAACTATAAGTAGTAGCGATGATTTCCAGGCGCACCAGCAGCGTTCCCAAAGAATATGTTGTTTTTCCCAGACAGCTCTACTGTGAATCGATGTGCTCCCAGGCTTGTTGTCAGCGCTCACAGGTGCTCCCAGGTGCACCTGAAGTTCTCTCTCGCACTCTGATGTGTTCCCAAACGTATCAGAGTGACTCCGATGGTACTGGTGTACCGGTCATCAGCGATCCCAGTCACTCTGAAGGCCGGCCGGAATGCCCTCGTAGAGTCCGATACTCTCCTGAAATTGACGTATCTAAGTTTACACTCCACATACTCTCAGACACTCCTGCAGGCTTCCAGTGACTAAAATACATTTTGCTGATGATGTAATTATATCACAGGGAGCCTCTGGGAGTATTTGAGAGTTGTCGGACCAGAATCCAAGGTGGTCAAATTCCAGAGGTGACTGGACTAACGCAGTGGATTTCGGGTTCTGCAGGGAGTGCTGGCTAGAATGCGGCAAGAACCAGGAGGTCTAGTGACTACCAGGGGAGCATCTGTGAGCGCTGGGGAGATGCCTGGAAGTGGTGACGACAAGCCTGGGAGCGCCAGTGACCAGCCTAGGAGCACCTCGAATCACTGCAGAGCAGTCAGGGAAAAAGATCATCTTTGGGAATGCCGCTGGGGAGCCTGGAAATCAGAGCTACAAATTATCGTTCAATGATAATTAGGACTCATGTAGTCGGTGTGTATTCTCATCCATATATGTACGTGTCAATCTACAAACAGTATACCTGGACAGGCCGCAGGTGGTGCTTGGGAGCAATTTTAGGTGTGCCTGAAGATGATGATTGAGTGAACTCAGAGATACATTTGTTAGCAATTATGTGTGAACTTAAAGATGTACTTGGGAGCCGAAATCGAGCGAGTTCAGGGATCCATTTCAAAGCCATGATCGTGGAGACTTGGTGGTTATGATCGAGCAAGATTAAAGATGAACCTGGAGGCCTCGATGGTTCGAACTTGCAAGCTGTGATTGAGTCACTGTGCAGATCCCATTGGAAACCATGATCATGGAACCTGGATGCCATGATTGAACGAGAATTGTTATAGACGTCGAACACGTGATTGAGTGAAGCAAGAGATGCAAGCTGATGCCATTGTTGAGTGACCGTGGGGATTCACTTGGAGGCTTCAATCGAGCATGCTTGGATACACACTTTGAGGCCATGATGGAATGAACTCAGTGATAGACTCAGAGCACCTAGTCAAGTGAGTTGGACGATGCACTTGGAGGCCATGATCAAGCGGGATCGAAGGAGTACTGGGAGGTAGTTGATGCGAGGCGGTCAATGTGAGGCGGTCAATCGGAGTCAGTGAATGGGTGGCGGTGAACGGGAGGAGGTCCTTTGCATGGGGTCAATGGAAGGCTGTCAATGGGAAGCAGTTGATACGAGGCGTACTGGGTGCTGAGACTTGTTTCATCATGCGATTAACTCACAACTGTGGGAATTTAACAAGCTAACTTTACCTTCGAGCTATCATGGAGGACTGTGTGATGGCACTCAATCAGTTAGGGAGCAATACTGGAATCTGAAGCTACATTCAGGGGTCAATTCTTACACATGGGAATGCAGTGAAGACTGACAATCCTGATTGGATGCTGGACTCTGTGTATTCTGTACGTGTTGTTACCACATGATCATGGCATGGAGAGCTAGAGAGGGATGACTTAACTTTGTTATATGTGATGATAGTATAGTTCAGGACAGGAGAGAGAGCAGAGGGATAAAGATGGGAACAATACGGAGAATATAAGCAGAGTTCAAAAATCACGGGTATGACTTCCATGATTGGGATTAGAAGAGGTTGTATTGGTAATCTTACCTGCCAGATCGGGAGTTGTATCTACCTTATGAGGAATTGTCAATTGAGCTGCACATGACATTCTCTTAACTCCCAGTTTCTCATGTTGATTTCCCCCATCTCTTCTCATCTAGGTTTTTTGTCCTAAACTCTACTATCGCTTAAGAATACGAAATTCAGTCATCCCTCACTCTCTCGCCATGTCACAATCATTAGTTCACACTGAGTACACCATACAACCAGTACTGGGTCATCCCATCATCAACTTTCTCCTGCTCCCAGCCTGTCTCACATCTCACATCTCTCATTGCTTGGTGGACCTTGTCATAATCAACTCTTTACATACCCACCACTACAAGTTAACAAATGACAAGAGTCTGAGCTGCCATCCACGCCTCCCTTCTGCTCAACTGCCTCCTGATTGAACAGCTTCAAGTACTACCCCATCATGAATCGATCATGGCCACCAGGTGCAGCGTCACACTCGCTAGATCAGGGCCTCCAAACTTGCTCGATTATGGCCTCCAAATCCATCTCATAGTTCACTTCATCCCATCCTCCAAGTGAATCTTCAAACTCGCTTGATTATGGCCACTAAGTTTTCAACAGCAATTGCCTCCGTGCTTGCTCAATTACATTCTCCAAGTGCATCTCCAATCTTGCTCGAGTATGGCCTCAAAGTGCACCGCTGAGTTCACTCGATTTCGGTCGTCAAGTAGGACTCCAAACTCCCTCGATCACAGACTTCAAGTGCATCTCTGAAGTCTCTCCATCTCAACATCCCAGTGTATCTCCAAACTCATGCAATCATGGCCTACAAGTGCGACTCTAAGTTTTCACGATCACTATATGTTGAAATGGTGGAGTTTGATGGTGGAGAGTCCATTATAAACACTCCACTGCACCTCTCACAGCATCCAAACTGATGTTATCAGAATGATCGGTTCTGGTGTGAGGAGTGTAAGACGAGGGTGAGAGGACAGCAAGGGGTTTCTGACCATGATGCAACACACAGATTGCCTGGATGTATGGAGGCTCGGCAAGAGTGTGTGAGGAACCACACAATGTGTGTGGATCTATGAGATCTCAAGTGTGTGCGACCATTAGCTTCAAAAGACAGAGTGTGAACTTCGTATGGTGAGACAATGTCCATCAACCCTGTGGCCTCCCAAATACGTTCCACCCATTGCTGAGTCCATCTCAAGTGTCACTATATATCTGTGCAGGGAAGATTTTGTCTGCGGTCATCACATGGCGTTGGGTTAGGGTTGTTTGGCGGAGCCGCAGTCACTCTACTTCTTGCGTATGTGTCAAATAGATGAATTGACAAGTCAATATACGCAAAATTAAAAATCAGCAACTTCCAGAGGGATGCGACATTTGTAGATGCGTCTCAATGAGCAGCGGAGTATAATTGACGACTTTGACATTGACATCCTCACGATGGCTTCAACCACCATAGTAATTTCCAAGTTCCCTGGGTCGAACTACAAGCAACGGTCAGGGGAGATGGCGCTTCTTGTTAAGCAGAAGCAGGTCTATGGTATAGACACAGGGAAGGATGAACAGCCTGAGGATTCGGCAGAGGATGCTGCTGTCGTGGAGGAATTGGCACATCGGGCAGCCGTCAAAGATTTGGTAAAACAATTTGCTACTGCGCAATCGACAATGCTGCTCGCCATGAAGCCGTGGCTGCAGGCATTGTACATGGTGATCAAAGATGCACATACACTTCGGGAAAAGCTGGTGACAGTGTACAAGGTGAAGTTGAAGTTCAATGTCTGTCAGATCCGGGAGGAGCTATTAGGGATAATGCTCGAGGATTGTGATGATGTTGACACTTCATCAGCAAAATGTATTTTAGTCACTGGGAGCCTCTAGGAGTGTCCGAGAGGAGGCGGAGTGTAAACTTAGAAGCGTCAATTACAGGAGAGAACCAGGCCCTAGGAGGGCATTCCGGCCAGCCATCGGAGTAACTGGGATCGCTGATGACTGGTACGGGAGCACCACGGGAGTGGTTGTGAGAAGTTTGGGAGCACCTTGGACTGTCGGCCAACCAATGCAGGAATCCCAAACTAACTGTGAGAGATGCCGGGTTCCTAGGGATATTCACTCGAAGAACTGCAGGTGATATCTGAATGTACAAGAGCACTATAAATACCCTCCACGTATGATGCATAGATTATTGTTCAATATCAACTTCTACATCATACTATAGTACCCAGCATCTCATTCAACATTCTATCATTTGCATCGCTACGTTGAGGAGAACCAAAGAAAATGACTAGTGATTCAAAAATGAAAGTAGGTAAAACAAAAACATTAACCCGATTAAGCGATCGGAATGCAATCGAACATAGTCTCAATGTCATCCACTATATCTCCCATCTCATCAGGGCCGACATACGCAGGAACTCACAATTCATTCACGCCGCAAAGAAGCTGGAGGCGCTCCTTGTATTTCCGAATTATTCCGGCCTGGCGAGTGGGTGAAATTGAACTCCAGTGTTGTTTGGCTTGATTTGTGATATCGAGAAGGTTGGAATTGAGGTTAGCAATTGGCGAATCATAATGGGGTTTGAAAGGCAAATAAGAGGAATTCGGGGGAAAACGAGGTGCGCCATCAGGAAAGGAGGAGTGCCTGATTTGGAGTTCGAGGTAGGCAGGGGGAGTGCTGATGGTGATGGCGGAGCAGAGACTGAAATTGAGGGGCGAAAATCCAGGCCAAGGAGCGCCGATGGGGATTGATGAGGGCATATCCAGCGGAGCAGCCCATCCATGCAGAGCAGGGCTGAAAGGGGAGAGAGGTAACGAGTCTGGAATGAAATAGAGGCGCTCCGATTCGAGGTTGAGGAGGGGATTGAGGAGCGCTCATCCTAGAGGAGGAGCACCGTGAGAAAACACAGTATGGAGCGCTGAATGAAATATCGAAGCGCCATTCGAGACTGAGGAGCGCCGACGGGGCTTGAGGAGCGCTGCCGGGGATCGAGGAGCGCCTATTATAGCGGAGGAGCACCATTGGGGGGGGGGGTATGAAGCAGCCCCACCATGTGTAATTTTGATGAGTGCAAAGGCATCTGCAGTAATTCAATGTATCACCGTGGAAGGGCAAAATTTACCTCGATATTCATCTTGAGAAAACATAACTGTAACCTACTTTCCAGTGGCATACTCAGACAGCGCACAATCAATAGCTGTGGCCACAAGCGCTAGTGTCTGCAGTGTGAGAGGTTGAAAGAATTGCGATGTGGTCAGTTGTCGCCCCAAGCTATTGGCGGTGAAGAAAAATTGATGGTAGATTAAATCAAGCACTTCCATCCGCGTGAACCAGGCTTTCTTATCATTGATGACCTTCGAGAGATAAGCATCGTCAAACAGAAGCTCCTTAACCTGTATTCGAAGCTCAGTCTCTGATCCTAAATCGAACCAGCAACTTCGGACAATAGTTTGACGAGCTCCATCTGCCAAACGCCCTCGAATGGTGCTAATCTTTAGTTTTTAGTATGAATATTATTTGGGGTTTAGCATCATCACAAGTCCAATCGAGGAGCAGAAAACAGAATTTACACTTACAGCTTCTCGGGTTTGCAGGCCGATATTCAGCGATGGACCACCGGGCAATTGACACACGGATGGTGCACCTACCGGAGCACCTGCTAATGCCCGCTGCTGATCCTGAGCTTCAATGGCTAGTTGCCGAGTTTCGTCAACCATCGAGTACTTCTCATCGGAAATGATTGGCCATGGAGTCTTTGTGAATACAATTGCTTCCAGGAACCGTTTCGCTACCTCAAGAGTAGCCTTTTGGGGTTGGGGAACGTTGTGATCACCACCGCCGGGCTTTTGTTGAGGAACATTCTGATCTCCAGCAGCCTTCGGAAGCGGGAGCGCCTGTACAAAGTCAGACTCACGTGATATGTTGATGGCTGACTTTTGGTGTTTGAGCAATGGTGGTGCTATGGCCGCGGCTGGATGTCGCAGATATGGCAGTGAAGTGCGGGCAATTACAGTGTCTGCACGGCTCCGTTCCTTTGGCGGTGAAACCACTGTAGTTCGAATTGTTTTATCACGGCGCGCCTGGTCTAGATGTAGGACCTCCTGCTGGCTGTCCAAATCGTCTTCGTTGATATCAGATGACAGGGTGGACTCGCCAAGGTCTTCACATTCTTTCTCGCTGATCTCCCGATCAGTATCGTTATCATCCTGCTTCATGAGAATTATACCGCGGACATTAGCTATCTCCAACACTACACTCAAAGGTTGGGTGAGAAGTTCAAACATTCGATCGGCAATGAAGATTGGCTGTCTTCTGCAATGCACGTGCAAGTGCTCTCTCAAGGTGGGCTTCCTGATTCTTCTGTGAATAGTGATTCCTGACCTGGCTGGCTGAAGGTTCCATGTTGGATGAAGTGAAGTTTGGGAATGTAGACAGAAGAATATAAGGGTAAATATAGCATGAAGTTTAACAGAATAACGGGAGAATCGGGGCAACAACGGAACATGCAGTCGAGGAGGATGCGCTTCGAGGCGTGTCTGGAAAAAGTACCGCTTGGCGAGGAGGATGCAATTCGAGGCGTGCTGGGAAACTGTAATGCTCGGCAAGGAGGATACTATTCGATGCATCCCTGGAAACAGTCCGGAAGACATGTCAGCGGTTCATATTGATAATCTTCATGCTCGAGCATTGTGGTGATTTCTGAAGCGGCAGGTTCACCGGATTAGATGGATTCTTCCTGCTCCCAAATCCCGAAGGTTAGAACTCGTATCCAAGTCCGCTATTCATGCAGGAATTGTAGGTTGGTTTAAGCCAACACACCTAGAATTGAGCCAGACGCACCTGAAGAACTCGAGACATTGACATGGTTGTATCACTAACTAACTCTCAGGGCCAGGCATATGGAATACTGAGAAATGGGTTGATCATGATCGCCCCTGCATATGACTCCGCCGATGGTAGGTCAGTCTGCCTCTAGTTCAAGCATCTGAGTGGTGACCGCATGGCACAGAATTGTCGGTGTGTTGAAGAATCCTGCAGAATTTGGACGGAGGATAGAGTTGGGACCTTGGTGAGTGGCAACAGTTGAAGTTACATGGGTTCAAACCGAGTTTGTTGCTGATAGTTGATAGATATGAATCTCCGAATGCGGTATAGTAGTCAGAAGGACACCCTATTTTCACGATACTTCTGTTGTTGTAGGAGTCTGCAGCAAAGTTAGCCGTCGACTAGGCAATGTCGTGTGCAGAACTTCACTTTCAGTGGTCCCATGTTCGCTGAATCGCAATATGTATGCTGTCAGTGTGAGAGAAGACGGAGGATTTGGGGTAACACAGGCGACATCCAACATAGAGGAAGAATGGTAAAGGTACGATGAAGATTCAGGGGTAATCTAATCGATTCCAGTTCTTGTCAATGCCAAGATTGCTAGCGAATGGGTCATAAATAGTCACTCACCTTAGGATGTTGCGCATACTATCTTGTAAACACCGCATCATTAGATCACAAACTCATTTTGAGTCTCAATGCTACAATGTTGAGTTAACATAAATATTGGGGTTCAAACTACTGCATAAGAATGATAAGTATGCGTCATGAGGCATCATCTGACAGCGGAAAGACGAATAACAGCATGCAGTTCCGGCCAATTGAGTTTCAGCGAGCACTGAGTCGGCATGCAGGATAGAATCTAATGTAATGGCTGGGATTGCACGCTCGCCTTACTCTGACAATTGCTTGTACTCTCAGAAACTGCCTTTTCTTAACTCGAGCTTTCGTCACGATTTGATCTTCATGCACTCTTGGGATTAGATGTTGGCGGGAATCAGATATTGTCTGTTTATGATTTGTCACAAACTTCAGGCGTTCAGGATATGTGGTGGGCGGGAGCTTGCAGAGCACCGATTGAGCCGCTGAGCAGAGACTGCCATTCAGATTCTATCTGTTCGAGCTCTCTTGATGGAAATCAGTTCACACAATCTATTTTAAGATACGGTTTTTTGGCGGCCCAAACATAGAAGTTAGTGAAGATGTAGTTAAGTCTGCATTAGAAGCGCTGTGAATTTGAGCCTATTCGAGGACGTGTGGTATACAAGGGAGCAGGGGTTGCCGGTCATCTGCAGAATCGCTGAGCAGAAGCTGTCTTTTGGGGTTCACTCTCTCAAGCTGCAGCTGGATTATGGAGCCCAAACGACAGAAGCTATTTTAGGATCTGGGAAATGTATAGTTCTGAACATACTTCTTAGTCAAAATCCAGTTAAGTGTGGAAAGTTATCGCCCAGGGCTGTGCATCTACGGTAAGCGTGTGATGGACACCTTCCTCCAAAGGATAGGTTGACACCGAGCATGACATTTATGGCATTGAAGTGGCGGCCTTCACATACCGATCAAGCATAGATCCAGATATTAGCTTAGGACGAGCTGGATGAGCCGCGCCTGCACCGGAAAGTTTCGTGTCTGAATGATGACTCTCGGTGTGTGCTGGCAGGCACAGATTCAAAGCATTCCGGAAGGAAGACAATATGCTTCGTGTGAGCAAAATGAATTGTGCAGAGGCGCGCCTGGGAGTGGGAGTATATGATAATAATGAGTGGCGGCTTGTCAAAATTGGCCGTTGAATGGAATATGCGTGCGGTGTCAAATCTGAGACAATCAAACCCGACAGCATAGTGCCTTTGAGGTGTGCCTGGACTTCATTCCTAAGCGAGGAAATGCTCAGCTTGACTCTTCGGGTAACCCTTGAATACGCGAGCCGTGTCTCAGGATACAATACATCACCTCAATATCGCGTAGACTGTCTTTCAATCCCTGGATGATTAGATATTCGGAGCTGGAGCAGTCTCAGGCGAGAAGTTGACAGCGATTCTCGTGTTAAATTGACTGAAAATCAGTCAATATGGTTGATTCATTGAATATGCCAAATTCTTTCGTGACTGTAGTGTCCGGTGCACCTTAAATAGACACGCATCAAATAATTTGAATCAAACCTGGAGGTTCAGGTGCACCTGAATACACAGATCTTGTTCGCAGATATCGTAATCACAATTCCACACCCACAGTATAGAATGAAAATGTGCTGCATCGACAGATTCTCACTAGAGAATATACGGCACCACAGAATTTGACTTAGTCCACCATCAAATCGGCACACCTGCTTTTCATCACAGATTGGTTTATCCAATCCAGGCTATGATTCAGTTTACCAGATGTCTGTTTTCCATTGACTTCATCTCATATTCATCACAATTATCATCTAACACGACATGAAATTGAACTCCAACCAATACTCCCAGACTCCTCAATAGCGCCATATTCTCCATACCATTTGCCTATGTTGCATCAGTTGGTGAGATTGTGTTAGTAGAATGTTTGAAGAGGCATACCTTGATTTCACTGCCCAGATCACGATCGTTCATCCTCACCATCTGATGGCACGAAGTCTCCATCCTCCGTAAGCTGCTTCGTATAGTCCTGCCGAGACTCCAGAATCCGGTATATCATCGTCGTCCTGATGTTCGGTCGGTTCATCAGACCATGCAGGACTCTCATTTGAGCCACTCCAGAGAGCTGGTGGAGAACACTTGCTCTGTTATCATAACCATTGGGACCAGTGTTCAATAGCCATGTGTGTGGAACTCTGTTTTGCCCCAGTCGAACAACCCGTGCAAAGGACTGCCGCTGCTGATTCAAAACCCAGAACATCTGAGTTATTACCGCATTGTTTGCGGCTGTGAGATTGAGGCCTGTGCCACCCACTTCGGGTGTAGTTACGAACACAGAGGGATTTGGCAAATCTTGGAATTTGAGCTGCATTTCTGTGTGCTCATCGTTGCCCATTTCTGAATTCATGTAGATGATATCCAGATGTTCCGCAAATACTTTGTGCGCCACCACTTCAAATGACGAACTTGGCCAGGAAGAGGACAAAAAAGCACTGCCTTTTGAAGAGGAGGTGCACGAGGCAAGGAGCATTTATTACTTTCGGGTTCGTGCCGGAGCGCCTCGTTTGATGCTTCGTCTTCATCAGGTTCTGGATACTTCGCAGGTTCCTTGACACGCATTGGCGGAAATGTGTCTCTCAGCCATCGGAAAATCGGAGAATCCACCCAAGTATTGAGTGGCCATTCATTGTACCATTGTCCAGAAACGTCATTCCGATCCTCAGTGTCTCCCAATTCCAATTACAAACATGCTGGGCGCCATCTATGTACCCTCCACACTCCTGACGCACCCCGTAAAGTGTATCTCTCCACAAGCGTCTTCAGTATGGCTTGCTCGTCTTCAGTCCATTCGAGATCAACAAGGTGGGCATTCTCCTTCGGGATCCAAACCAGGGGATTCCCATTCGCGTGTCTCGATTCTGACCACGTCCTTATCGTCCAGGGCTTTGCAATTTGGATCATCCTGTGTACGGCATCCTGTTGAGCATCCTGGTCTTCAGTCCGGATGGCATGCATCGAACTCTTCACTGCGGAATACAGTGCATTGGCACTGAGCATTTCCATCACTGTCTCATCCTCTGGATCTTCAGGCGCACCTGAAAACAGCCACATCGCCTGATAACACCAGTCATAGAGTGAATGGAATCCAGGCGTTGCGGTGACTTGAAGTTTGAACCCAATTCTCGCATTCGTCGCAATTCGCCAGCCCACACTATTTTTCGTCTTGTACTGATGCGACTCATCAAAAATCCCAAAACTCCCTGAACAGTGCGAGAGCCGGCCATTGCTTGATGGTTTCGCTCTAGATGTTAATGTATCATACGACACAAGGTGGATATTCCAGCAGTTTTCCGGCTCGTCAATGCTGGTGTTCAGATTCTTGTGGGCGACATTCGCATTTTCGGCGTGCAACAAGTTGACAAGTTTGAAATCTGTTTCATGTGTCATCTTGTGGATGACAGTCTTGAAGGTCTCTGCCACTCCGGGCATTGTGACTACCAAGATTGGTTCATGGGCTGATATAAGTGCCAGATGCCCATGAGGTGGTGTTGTCTTTATCTCCAACAGCCGGGGGGGGCACCGAATTCAATCTCTGGAGTGGATACCACTCCCGTTCTTCACCGACAATGCCAGGAAAGTCGTTGTCTGCCAAAATCACCCACTCTTGCAGGGTATTCCCCCATAAAATGGACAGTGGCAACCCCATGACAACATTCTCAGTCAGCAGTTTGCAAAGCATTGCTGCTGCAACCGAGGTGAAAGTCTTTCCAAGACCCATTTCATCGGCCACCAGTGCTTCTGGCATATCAGCATCCCAGAACCATCTCCTCATGATGAACCAGATGGCCCACACCTGGTGCGCCAGAAACTTAGTTCCTGGCAGGCCTGGAATTGAATATTTGTGGCTTGGAACATGGTCATCTGTTGATTTGCGAATCTGATGCGCATTCAGCAGCCTGACCACCTCATCAAGACACTCACGTTCAAATTTGTTGTTGATTATGATGAGAACTGTACTCATGACGGAACTGGTATTATCTGGATTGAAGACCTCCTCGCCATCCTGCACTTACTCCTGAACCTCTGTTACACTTTGGTCGGTCTTCTTTTTGTCCTCAATGATCTCTTTCAGTTGCTCCGAGGTCAGTTGGGCAGATGGGCTCATACTCCAGCGCTCCTGAAATTCATCGCGATGTTAGGTATTTTACAGACAAGCATTTGGACCCAATGATATGTGGTATATAATCAATTCTATTCACTCAATCAGAACTTACATTAATACTATCAATCTCTTTCCCACCTGTCTCCTCATCCACCACTGTTTCATTTTCATCAGATCCCTCCAAAGTCTAAGTATACGGATTAGCAGTGGGCATAACGTACCGTAACAAGGCTAGCGAGGATTACCTTGGCAGGTCTCATTTCATGCTCAGCAATCTCCCTCCCTGTAGCTGCCTTCATTTCTACTAAAAATAGTTGCACATCGTGTCCCAGTTTCAACCTGAAGGCACTTTAAAGGGAACTGTTGTATGATATCTGACCATATAGAGGGTCATTCATCATTGGCCCCGGTGCGTATAATCCCATATACTCTTCGTCCACTTCTTCCTGCGTCAAGTTGCATTTGTATAACGCAGTCAGACAGTGTGGTTCGTTCGGGCCACAATTTCTTTCGATGAAATCAATCAGCTCCTCGCAGTGCTTCACATATGGGTACGAAGCTTGGAAATGCATGCCAGATGTCAGGTCATTGTTGCCGTTTGGAACTCGACGAATCACAACCATGTAAGTTGTATTTGGCAACACAGGGACGTTACCTCTAGGTTTTTTGCCCGCGAGCTCTCCCAAATCCGTCACTGGTCGCATATTGCCTCGCCTTCCTTTCATCCTCGCGTCCCGAACCTCTATTGCACATCTCTTCAAAAACATCTCAACCCATTGTCGCCAAATCCATTTGGCATGATCGAAGTTTTCCAATGGCAGCCACTTCTCGAAAGTCTCCAAAAAATCTGCAACCGCCATCTCCCAGTGCAGGGGTCCATTTCACTGCTGATTCAAACGGTTCTGTCCCGGGATAATGGACTGATGCTTCTTCTCGAGAAACCCAGCCACCCATTCTTTCTTCCACTTGTTGAATGCACTAAAGTTGGGCTGCCCCTTCCTTTTGGCAAATTGCTTCAAGGAGAATTCGGTTTGGTTCAAGCCGATTGGGGCTTTGCCTTCAGCCCTGCCAAAGTCCGACGAATCATCGCTCTCATAATCTGCATCAAATTCGACATAAGAAATCTCTGGTAATGGGGGCCAGTCCGCAATCCCTGCAACATCTGTCCTGCGCGGTTCCGCTGCCAGCTGAAATCATTTCGTTGGGTGGCTAATGAGGTTTCTCCCAGGTGTGCCTGGAAGTTGTCCATATGGAGTTGAAGAGGAAGAGGTTGGCCGAATGACTGGAATGTTTCCAGGCAGTGTTGGAGGCACTCGAGGTGCGCCTGGGGATGACGGCATCTGTCCGGTGAATTCCTGAGGGGGGAACATTTGTGGTCGACCATAACCTCCTTGGGGGAAATCGTATGCTTGCCACGGTGGCCCATTCCTCGCATATCCTTGGGTTGCACCAGAGCTTGGTTGTGAGCTTGGTGTCATGTTGAATGGGGCATGGTGGGAGAACTGGGGAGCGCCTGGAAATGGAGGCTGGGAAGGCCGGTAATTTTACGCCGGTGGAGGAGGAAATTGATTCGTGGGTTGCCCGAATTGAGGGTCTTTGTTTGGTGTATTTCCAGCATGATTATCTGATGCTCCCACATTATCATGTAGGCGTTGTTGTTGTGAGCCGAAGAGGCCACCCGGTGGAGCCATATTGGTTGTCTTCGGTGGAGATCCATTCGTCGACATCGTATGTGAACAAACGATGTTCTTAATCAAATCATCATTACAATTGGTGATTTCGAATGAAGCGGAGCATAGTTGAGAATATTGAAGGTAGCAGTGACCTTCAGCGGAATGAAGGCCTCTTATATCCATCTTATTTGTCACAAACTGAGGTGTTTCCCTCCACCATTGACCCCATGCAACCCAGCTGAGAAAAAGAAACCATAACACACACATCCTGCCTTTCTTTGTTATATGTTCAAGCTCGTATACTAGGATTTTGGATAGAAGCTCACGTTTGTTCGGTTCATGACTGTAAAGGTCATAGAAGGGATCCGACATGATATCTCCCACAAAGTAACAAGAACTATATCCGGTTGGAAGGTTAGCATGACTACGCATTTTACACTCCTACTGTGTGTGTACAACCTGATACTTCATTCAATATGAGGCCTGTTTGTCGAGCAGCAACAGTGATAGTTTCCTTTTGAGCTCCTTGTGTAAACTTCATTGTCTCCTTAGGATCCACCTACCGGTCAAGGATCGATACTGAAGAAAACATCCTACCAGCCTATCACTTCTCGATGATCATTGGGCGGGCATACAGCCAGCTAGGAAACTTACCTCTTCATCGTATCAAGCTGATGTTATGCGCTGCTTGAGGCTCGAGCGTAGACATAATCTACACACTGCAGCAATGACGTAGTATATGAGAAGGCCGATTGTGGTAGCACCTGGTGATCAGTATTTAAAGTTGATCGCAGTGATGACAAAAGACACTATCTCTGCTAACGATTTTCAGTAGATAATGTGCATCATCATTGTGCGGGATTTGATAGATAATATCGTAGTTTGTGAAGGAAACTGATCTTGAGGTGACTTTGTTTTACCCGTCCTCTACATTTGGTGGGGTGTGATGCAGCTTTGATAGTGATAGGCTAACCTGAGTTAGCTCGCTTTGAAACAATATCCCTGAGGCTCAAATCCAGCAACAAACGATACCCCCTAAAGCATCATCGCGATTCGTCAGAACACACAGCGTTTCTCAAATATGGTCAACACTCGCCGGAAACATGTTAAATGCTTCATCTGCACAATGAAATTATGCAACGAGAACCGACTGGAAGCTCACGATCAACAATATCACCCAATATCGATGAATGAAGGGCTATTACCCAACGGGATTCTACCACCTGCTGGCTGGGATCACCCTCAGCCATGATGGTTTGACTACAGTAGGTGCACCTGAATGGCCATCGACAAACTGCCAATTAATGATCGACTCATAGACAACATACTAGGTGCACCACCACCTGAAGATACTCCCGACGAAGAACCTATCGACCCTCAGAAGCCTGATCTCACCTGTACCCCTGATCCAACAAAGACAAAGGCTCATACGCAGGTAGTTGGACTGGAAAATGCGGGGGGGAAAGCATATGGCAAAGCAACTGGATTGTACAACAAGCATCGCAAGTACTCAGAACAATGGAATCCATGGCATCCATTTCGGTCCGCTCACAACTTGCAGCAGGCTCAGTCGTTTAGCCAGCAAACAATAACCTGGATAGATCAACATCTCCGGCGTCGACTGGACAACTTCAAAATCAAATAATTGAAATCGGCAGATGCCATACGAAAGCTGCTCCCTGAACTCAATTTCGGGCTCGGCGATGATAGTTGGATTGAAGATGACTCACATATCTTCGGAACATTACTCTACAGTGATATTTTCCAATGTATCTGATACCTTTTGGCACATCTCCCATTTCAGGCGCACCTTGATTTTGTACCAGTGCGCCTTGCTGACCCCAAGGGTCGTTGAATCTGCAGCAAGATGAACATGGGCGATTGGTGGTGGGATACACAGGATCAACTTCCAGGAGGAGCGCCGATGGTGCCAATCATATGGGACTCACTTCACCAATTTTTCGGACGATCAGCATGCCTGGCCGCTGTGTCTCATGATCGATACTATTCGAAAAGATATCCACTGTTCAACGAAAACGCACGCCTGGATTCTTGACGGGCTGATCCAATGTCCCCCGAAAGATGCCAAAAACATTGACGAGGCATGGGATTCCGCATTTGGAACTGTGCTTTCTCAACCGAGGAATCTTGAAATCACTGGCCCCGGCTTGAAATGGGATTGTGCAGATGGATTCCAGCGACAATGTTACCCTGTTTTGGGTGCCTGGGTCGGGGATTATCCAGAACAAGTCATGATTACTCAAGTCTCTTATGGCTCAGGCCCGATGTGTGAAATTCCTAAAGGTGTGTCAATGGGGCATTCCGCTTTTCGACCACTCGATAACTCAAGAGACGAGCAAGTTTACTCAGAGCTGCTGGAGGACAATTATATTGATGCTCTGGACACTCTCGGTGTCAACCCAAAATCCGCAACCAGTTCTGGCAATACCCTCTGTGCAATGTCTATCGGCCTTGGCAGCCTGATGAATTGCATCAGCTGCTCCTGGGTTTAGTTAATGACTTATTGCACTGGCTGCTCAAATACCTGAAAGCTAGAAATGTCAAGGATCAATTTGACAATCAATTTACATCGGTGCCACAATATCCTGGTGTCCAGAACATCTCTAAACCATTCGATGCATTGAAAAGCGGCACCTGGCAAGGTAAAGAGATCCGTGGAATAATCAGAACACTGGCAGTGAATTGCGCTCCAATTCTTGTCTGCTCCAAAGATGACAGGAAAACTGCGGCGGAAACAGCCTCTGATGAAATGGTAATGGGAGCAGCGCAGGCATCATGTGAATTCTCTCTACTTGTAGGGCAACAAGATCAGTCGGACCTATCCTTCAAAGCACTGGACGATGCACTCAAGCGATTTTACATGAAGAAGGGTATTTTTTGCGAACAGAAAATGTCAAAGTCTGCAACGGCCAAAGTGGATGACCTGTTGGCAAGGGAATCCCATCTGTTACGCGAACAAAAGATTCATAAGATTCGTGCAGCAATGGAGGCTGTAGTGTATGGGGCTGAAAAGGTTTCCACAACCAAACATAGGCAATTTCAGGTGCACCTGAACAGAGCCCGACAAGTGGCCACGACTTGGTCAGATGCTGATCGTCAGAAGGCAATAGAGCGATTGCAGTGCGAAATCCATTAAGTGACACCTGCTAAACCCAAGCTTCTCGATAAATTATTCGAACGTCATGAGCGACAACTATTGCAGGAAGTCGGGACCAAGGCAACCGGTCCCAGAAGCGAATTCCCCAAAGACCTTGCCCTAATGACAGCTGCCGCCGAAGACGAGGCGTACGGAGCGGCAAACATAACCGCCAACAAGTGACTGCAATTTCAGATCCGCCTATCCGATGCTGAGACAGAAGCCACGACCTGCCGCTTGGCTGATATGGAGCGGGTCACTACCCAGCTGCAGAGGGACATTTATGGCATCACCTCGAATGAACAGAAGCGGTTCAAGACGGAATTCTCCGTCCGTTTGATCAAGTTTGAAGCTTGGTGGGAGATAATCGGCGTTCAGGAGCTGCGGAAATCCATTGAACAACGCGTAATACATTTCGGATATGCAAAGATGCATCTTGTGAGTCATATCTCAGATTCAATTTGGTCAATGGGTTCCGGTGACAATTTCACCACCGATATTTCTGAACGGCTACATATCTCCAATGTGAAAGAGGCATATTGATCCACCAACAAAGTCAATTACATTCGACAGATGCTCAAACACAATGACCGGTGTACCGGTCTTGACTATCTGGAGGAGACACTATGATATCTTGCACTCTAAGGCTGGTACGATATGGACTCGGCAAACGTTTTCAACCAACTGTCCGCTACCAATAAGTGGCGAAGTACCCGCAGAGCCTATCTTCTCTGTCTCCAAACATTTGAGGACGAGCCCATTATCCGCCCTGTATCACAGCATTTATATGATTTGAGAGAAACGCATGTCCGCGGAGTGTGCAGAAGTATCAAATTAACCTCACTCAGAGATGCATCCGAAGACTTTGGAATTCCCAACTTTGAACAGCAATTCTGCGCACAAATTGAAGAGGACTGGGGACACGAAGTTGGTGGACTTGTGCTCGGATACGATCAGAATGTACTCCTTGACAGTATATTTATTAAACCCCAGAATGGGCTGTTGTATCACCGTCAACCATTTCACAACCCTACTTCTGTTGAGCGTCTGGGACTTGATTGCAAGGTAGAATATACCAATGCCAACCAAGGGATCATGCCTGAATCTCATAACATCTGGGTCCAGTATACGCAAAGTGAAGAGAATGACCTTGATAACACCTTCCAAGGACGAGTTCTTGCATTTCCGGTGTTATACTTCAGCTGGACTCAACCGAATCAGATCCTCCAATTTCAGGAGCGCCTGCCAGCCGGGAAAGCATTATCGACCTTTTCCAAGAGGTGCCAGATGACTCAACAATGGGTATTACGTCCTCAAGCTCAAGACTACGCGGTGGTGATTCCAACAACGTTCAAAGATCTTCATGGTTGGGCTGATTGTGTTGAGGGGTTCATCTGGGTTGTCAAACAAACAAATGAGATGCATATTGTACCCGTTGGAGCAATAGTTGGACCGGCACATTTGGTGCTGGAAAATGCTACATCGGGCGGCATCGATAGCGTATGGCTTGTAAATAATCATGTTGATTTAGATACCTACTGGACTGTATATTAATTAGATTAGAATGCCTGATTCAGGTGTGTAGCTGTGAGATAGTTAATCGAATTGTACTATTCGATATAGACATCATATATTATCACTTCCGGAGAGTCTGGCTCGAGGTGCACCGGAATCGTCTTGGAGACGAGTGTGGTAGTCCCAGCAACTCCGAAATTTTACCTCCTTACAGGCATGATTTTATAGCATTCTGAAGACGACTTCATACTCTGTAGAATATTCTTGTATTCCGTTCCGCTACGTCAGGAGCATTGAGGAGCACCTGAAAGTACTCTCAGAGCATCTGAGAGGCACAGCGTTTTGCATTCAGCCTTTTTGGGAGCTTCTGGGAACTTCTGGAAGGATCGGTGTGGCTGTTCAGAACAGCTGAGTCATTGAGTTATGACTTCCGAACGATTTTACATTTTGCTGATGTTATGCCCTACGGGTCAACAAGAATGTGAAGGTCTCAAATCTCCGTCTGGACCCATCGACATTGTCATTGGTGACAACAAGACCTTTGGCAAAGATGACCAAGGAAGAGTATTTGTTTTACCTCCTGCGCAGAATACTGAGGAATGATGATTGGCAGTTCTTTCTTGAGTTTATTATGGACGAGAATGCGACGGCAATGCTCACGCCAGATGAGATTGTGATCAAGTTAGTTGAGAAGGAGGCCACAATCAAGTGTGAGAAAGGTCCGGGAGAAGAATCCCTACTGTTCGCGAAAGGAAACGCGAAAAGAACCGCCACAAGCAATGGCACGAAGAGCGGTAACGGAGATGAGTGTGATGAGGATTAGGTTGGCAAGAGCAAACCGACGTGTTTTTGTTGCCATAGGGAATGGCATAAGGTCTGGAACAACCAGCGTATGAAACGCGGTGAACCTCCAGTCACGAAGGAAAACACGAAAACCGCAGCCATGGCCAACCATGATAGCAGCACTGCGGCCAGCGATTTGGCGGAGATGATGACTGCAATCGAAAACTATTCGGCGACAGATACCAGCGGAAACATGGCCCCTTCGGAGGCGAGTTGGTTCTTGAAATGCGGCTGCACGTCTGACATTTGTGGACATCGACCAAAGTTAGTTTGGTACACGGGATTTACCAAGAAGGCCACGTGGGACATTCGTGATTTCGCTGGGAGGGTAGCAGGCAAGTCCATCGGGCAGGGAGATGTTCCATCGAGGTATCAGCTACCTGGAGGCCGCAACCGCATTGATGAAGAAGTTGTGAGGGATGTACTGCATGTGGAAGGGGCACACAACTCGCTCTCCCATCGAAGGCTTATGGATAAGGGATTACGGATTGTTCCTGTGAATGGCTTAGGAATCAAGATATACGAGAATGTGACTACTGGTCACTGATGTCAAGGAAGTCTTGTTGCCCTTGCACCCCAGGTTGGAGGATTATTTCAGTTCAATGTGAATGCTGGAGGAAAGGGTCGTCACTCGAGAGATGGATTGAGAGGGAGGAATGGACAAACATCACCGAATCCGATGCCGAATGCGCACCCTGATACAGACATCTTGGTGCCGGAGGACCCAAAGCAATGGGACATATCAGTACCAATCGCATCTACTCCGGCGATCCAGCAACCAGCGTCCGGTGCTATTTGGGTTGGATGTTCTGCATGTCAATTGAAGGATCGTGAGGGTTGTAGTGATGGAAATGATGATGAGGATGAGAGTGAGGATGAGGACGATCCACCAGTAGTGATTGACAACTCGAGGAGGACTGTTTCGTATGGGAGATGACAGTTCTCGGTGGGAATCTCATGAAATGTTGGGAAACACCTGCGGGCTCTCATCGGAGGAGCCGAACTGATCATCACCGTCAGAGGAGCACTCGACCGGAGATCGACGCTGCAGATGCGGACTGACCTGTCGAGGAGAAAGCCTTGGAAACTACGTGGGATCTTGAGTTTTTTCATTCCTTCGGATGCTAATCATTTCAGAGGAGCTTGGGGCATGGTTGAGTCCTGGGGAGGACTCCGCACGGTGTATCTTTAGGTTGTCTGTATGGTTCAGACTGACAGATGTACTGCCGCTCTGCAGCAGTGTAGGGCAGATTTCGAGCTTGGTCATCACGTGGCGTTGGGTTAAGGCTGAGTGGTGGAGCAACCATCCGTTTACTTGTTGTGGGTGTGTCGTATAGATGAATAGACAAGTCAATAAACGCATCACCAATGTGGCAGCCGCACCATATGTTTGCGTTTGTTTCCCTCCGCGCCAGGATTGGTCCAACACTCTGTATGA
>Ga0307512_10001614_pt1 | contig 31326 bp, 29 predicted proteins | sample 14_EM_MG_FD_200267 | JGI IMG/M metagenome (GOLD analysis project Ga0307512, IMG submission 200267) | Populus trichocarpa ectomycorrhiza microbial communities from riparian zone in the Pacific Northwest, United States - 14_EM | ecosystem: Host-associated > Plants > Roots > Unclassified | place... | reverse complement strand
GATATCTTTAAAACTCAGCACGCGGCTTTGAGATTATTGTCATTTTTGGCGTAAAAACGAGGTTTTTGGGCTGCCGCTTGCTGAGATTTAAAGATATCGAAAATCGGAGACGGCCAAAAGATGCGCCGTGCAAAGCTGCATATTTCACATACCAAACACTATACTCTCTAATCAATATTTGTGGCCTTAAAGTGATGGTTCGCTTAAAAAATCGTCGATTTTTGATGGGGTAGGGCCATTGCCACGCAGACCTATAATACCCGCCGGGTCCAAAACTGGAACTGTTGCTAACACTACACTTGGCCTATGCAAGTCCCCTAGACTTTCTTTGGTACCAATGTTAACCACCAGCTACAGATCAGAGGATTTCACTATTCCATGCAAAGCACCGCAGTCTCGCAGATTGGCATAAAACTGAAAGAGATTTACCAACTCCAGGAGATGGAGGCCCCAAAGAGGAAGGGCAACGTCCGCTGGCTGCTCGACAATGAAGGATATATCTTTGTGAAGAAAGATGTAGAGGCAGGTATCATATGTCCACTGGTCAGAATAATGCTGATAATTATCCTCAGACTCGCAAGGAGCCATACGTTAGCAGCTACATTGCCACCGCCATTTACCACTGTTTTTTCATGGCGAACAAATCCCTCGGCGTCCAAGATTTGCGCTTTCTGGCACAAATGTCACCCAAGTTCATCTGTCTAATGGCAACCGCTCTCCAGTGGCACCTCCACAGCTATGTTGCCACTGCCAAGGCTGTACAAGCGCTGCTATTTGCCTAGATAAACGCTGGCGGTGAGTGATCTTTCCAATCGCGGCTACACAATAACTGACTGTCGCAGTGATATACGAGAGGCATCAGGAGATGTGGGATAGCGCATATTCGACACTAGAATCGTCAGATATTGCTATGGCCTTAATCAGATATAAGGTTCTAGATATCAGAATACAAAATGGCGAGGCGGTTCAACATATAAGCCGCCCAAAACCAATGGCATTCCCGGCATGCGAGGAAAACCTCAGCAAGATAAAGGAAAGACTAGCGGCTTTAGAGGCGCGGCAAGACTTGGACGAGTCTGAATGATGGCCATCATCTGTAAGGTAAGGAAGTATACCCAAGGTCATGTGCCCCATGCTAACTAGTGTGGAGTGGAATGCACAGCACCTGGGGTAGTATTGCTGGTAAGGTTCGAGATGATGGTGTCCGTAGGTTTGGTTAAGGAATGGAATTTTGTTTTGCAGTGTGGTGTTATGGTTTGGCTAAGGAATGGAATTTGGTTTTGCAGTGTGGAGTTAGGGTTTGGCTAAGGAATGGAATTAAGTTTGCAGTGTGCGGTTACAGTTTGGCTAATGGACTAGATGTGCTGCTAAAAGTATTGTATTCGTTGGTGACAGCTTATATTGTTGTGTGGATTGAATTGTGCAGTAGCTCCCATCCAGCTACCAGAAGTCTATGATCATCATGCCTCAGCTCTCGTAGACTACTGCAACTATGTGACCATCGTACCATAGCTCCACTGGGAATTGTACAATAACACTCGCAGACTACCGCAACTGTATGATCATCGTGCCATAGCTCCACTGGAAATTATGCCATTGCTCTCATAGACTACAGCAACTCTGTGACCATCGTACTATAGCTCCACTGGAAATTGAATCATAACCCTCGTAGACTACTGCAACTGTATGATCATCATGCCATATCTCCACTGGAAATTGTGCCATAGCTCCACTAGAACTCCATTGACCATTGTGCCATAGTTCATGCGGAAATTCGGTGAATATACCGATAGCAGCATATGATGCCCATTCAGAACATTCATAGCCTTAATGTGGACTCGACTTGTAGTTGCCAGAAGCCCATGTTGCTATCGCAAAATATCCCTCCTTGTTCCGGTGGCATAATCTAATCCTATAGATTTAGCGTGGGCTCAACTTGTAGTTGCCGTGCACTTATTGTGCATTTGTAGGATATCCACCCTGCATCTAGCGGCACTGCAGCGTTCTCTATACACATAGCGGCCAAATACAAGTAGTCATGTTGGAAGATTGAGGGCTTGGTACGTCCACCGGATATCCGGATATCCGTTCTACCAATGCATCGAGCCTGCGGGCACCCACAGGACATAATCAGTCCGATGGTAGTCCACACATATACCTGTTAGGGGTTCTCCCCTGACAGAAGTATTGGTGCTATTCTACTTCAAGATCTACATAACGGGTTTTATAATACCATATAGTACATACCACCGATCTCAAAATGAAGTAGTAAGCTGCCATACGTAATGATCTTTAGCGAGACATTACATGCTTCATGTCGATTTGACAGCAAGCCTCATTGCTGGCGGATCCATTGAAAGTTCACATACTACGGCAGAACTGATTTGATGATGCAATAATCTTGGCCAGTCGATAAGCCTTCAAGGCTTATATTGATGTCAGTTATTTCTTACCACATTCATTCAAACTGAGCTAAGGGGACTGGACGTGGCAGTTGCAGAGGTGCGACTGACATGTCAGGCAGACGTTAGCCAATATGCTATCAAGCAGGACTCCGAGCCAATCCCTTGTGGAGTGGAACAACTTGGGTACTCCCCGGTCAAAGAGAACAGTTTCAACCTGAGTATGGTGTGTCTGATTGATGAAGACGTTGGGCAAGGTCAATAAGCCCCAATAAGCTCCCGACTCCCTGGCAGGGAACAAACGAGTTGAGTTAATCACTATCAGTTCAATAATACTGGTGTGGTACGTCAAGTCAAATATCAACAGAGCAATGGTGGGTCACCACATAAGCCTCTGAGAATAGATCAGCCAAAAAGCCTGAGTGGTGAAGGTTGCATACTCTATTCGAAGCTCTTCAAATAACCACGTAAGGCGACGAAGAGTAATGACTATCCGAAATACGTGAGTTGCAAGATATCTTAGTTGAAGTTACTGTTTGATTAAATTTTATTGCAGATGATGGCCTGATTCTTATCAGGAGCGTAACGCTTTGAAACCTATCATGCAATTACACGATAACCTTTGGGATGCATGGTCCTTTATCTAACAGCCTGGCTTGTAATAAAAGAGTACTCTAAGATATGACAGATGAGATAATAGCTAAGGTTCAGACATAAACTTTGGTAGTCCAAGAAAGGCTATGAAAGAACAACATGAGCTCCGGCTTTTGGAAGGATAGCCCCACAGTTACGAACGATACCTACCTGCGAAAGACGAAGTTGAAATATTATCAAGTTTCAAGTTCTTATTTTACTATTATTAATATTGTTCAAGTATATTAGTATTATCTATTAGGATTGTAGGCGGTTCCCCCACCCCATGACTAAACAAACATTTGAAAACGATTACGACATTATTGTGTTTGTGTTTGCCCTATTGACAAGACGATTCCAGAGGGAAGATAATATATTTGCGGCACAGTGCATCTGGTGGCTAGCAGGTATTATCCAATATAAGGAAATACTAAGATTCTATTTCGAGTATCAGGTATTCCCCTCAGAGTACATCAAGGATTGTGTTGTTACGCCGTTACCGGAAAGGACATCTGAGGAGATAGCCATTCCGGACGATGATATTTCCGAATTGGATCTAGCAGAAGAACCAATCACAAAATCCTCCAAGCGAAATTATGTTGAACATCTGTCAAGGAGGAAGTTCCTTCCGAAGGAGTCTAGTTCTAAGTCAGTACTTAATCAGACTCGTAACAGGAAAGTGTTCAGACCGCAAAAGATTAAACAGAAAACACTTGCGAAAAAGTATCCTGGAAGAACCAATAGACAATTACAAGAGATTCGGAATTCGCTACGGAAAGACGTCTTAATATTATAAAGCCTATGAATAAGGTTGAGTAGAATTGACATCTACTATTGGGTCTGTAAAAGAGGAGGAATTGAGGGAGATTACGCATTGACGTAATACTGCCGATAGTATCTGAACACCAGATTTATCTACGAATTATGGAAAGGGATCGTTGTGAAGATACGTGTCAATTTAGATTGCGCTATCAACAGGCAAAATATTACCGCTACAATATTAATTAATCATCGAGATTAATTATACAAACATGCTTTACGATATTAATTAATCGACAAGATTAATTACATCTACGTTATGATATTAATTAATCGACAAGATCATTTCTACCTATGTCACGATATTAATTACACCTACATTACGATATTAATTATACCTACATTATGATATTGATTAATCAACAAGATTAATTATAAGAAGTTATATGTATTGTCAATATTGTATTACACCACAATACAATTTAGTGGCTATTCAGTTAATAGCTTCGGATACAACAATACATATCTGTCCTGTTTCCATATAAGATCTTTACCGATTACCCATACATTTTGTCTGGAGATACACATAAGAAATTACAATAGGAACTACAGCTGTGTACCTAGTACGTACTTAAGTATCTGCTGATACTCGTTATAAGTATAGTTACTAAGGTGAAAGCACCCCCATAACAATACCCACCAGTCGTAAATGCATTCATAGGCCCGCGCGCAGATGTCTATGGACTGCCTATGGATGACTATAGGCTGCGCATCGCGCAGGGGTCCACGGGAAGTTTGCTATGAGCTGTGCGTAGCACAGTCTAAAGTCGATTTGCACTTTTGCCGATGTATAAAGGCAGCCAATACCCCATTTATAAATGTCTGCAACCAATCGCCACTCAGATTACCCAAGATGCAACACCAAAAATCGTTGACGCTCTGTTGACACACATTTTCAGAATGGGGTATGGAGCGTGTCTCTCGTTGTTTTGACGATACAGGCAGCCAATACATCTAAAAACGATAATTACATACTAATGTCAATATTTTGCAATGAACAGTAGGATATCTGAATGTGACCATAAATAGAAACACCCAAAATGCAGAACTGGAGATTGGAACTGCCGGGTGAAGCCAACCCAGCCAAACCTGCTTGTTGACGGATACCGGTCCCGGTTTGGCCCCCCAAGAGGCAGCAGGTTGGGTTTTAGCCAGGTCATGGACTGAACTGAACTGTTTTTGTGGTCCAAACCCAGACCGCTGGCAGCTTACCCGAACCCATTGCTAATACTACCCTTTAGAGGGTATTAGTTTATAACTACCCCAGTCAATACAGTGATTTTTATAGAACATTCCATCATATTTGCACCTGCTGCCTTAACTTGAATCTAATCCAGATTTGATTCAAAATATAGTTACCTAAACCTGGTTACTCTCTTTAACTATGCACATGTAATTTTGTCTAACTTTCTTAAAGCCCTGTACAAACTATTTTTCCCTGATACTATACTCTTCTTGCCATCAAAATCTGATACAGATCTATAGTATTGAGATTTTGACCCAGTTGAGCCATGAACTTTAGTGTAAAGTGAAGTCTTCAGACCCTCTCATAGCTTGCTTACCCCTACCACACTATTTTCTATTTATCACTTCCACTCTAATCTTAGTGTATGTCACACAAATATACATTTAAGTGTCTGATTCAAAGTCTCTTTCACCTCACTTTTTCACAGTCCCAATTTGAATCGGACTTGCCATTTTGGTTAGTATAAAATTACATGAGATCAATGGGTCAGGGTAAAAGGCCAGAAATTCCCTACTAACCCTACTGAATCATGGAAACGGTAATGCCCATGTAGACCATCCATCCCAGTGCCCATCCAAGGTATTTAGCTGCCAAGAAGCTCACGCCAGAGGGTTAGAGATGAATCTAAGATTATAGTGAAAGCAAGATATATTGTACTAGTCTGACAAAAGAACTGTAGCCTGCATATCCCACTCATAATGCCACAAGAGCAGTGATTCCTCCGCCCCCTCCACTGCTTCCATGTCCTTCACTGTTTTTCCTTCTTCTCATCATCATCTCTATCACTTGCAAGATCCATTACCACCTGTCTTCCTTTCTTGATCCATTTTCCCTGTAAATACACTTTCAAAGTGAGAAAACCCTTTGTCTGCTGGGAAACTACACTCACTCCTAAATTGCACCTCAGTCACTTGTTGAATGAAGCTCGTAGGTTAGGAATGTCAAAGATTTTCAATATCATAGTTGTAGAGATCTAGAAGAAAGGAGAATGTGAATTCTATCACTGGTAAACCGCTTTGGCCTCGCCCACACACGTGCACTTCATGGCCTTGGGCGGACGCTGGAACGGGCGTCGCGAGACGGTGTTACCAGCTGCATGTCACACCCTTGCCGTTTCCCTGAAGATGATGCTCTCGGCATCGTGACCCTTGGTTTCCTGGCGCTGCCCACATATGGAAGACGCAGTTTTCTGGCAACTGAGCTTGCAGCATCGCTGATAAAACTTGGGGGAGGGCGTCCGAGCGTTAAGAGAAGCTGGCTTTGGTCGTCATCGGATAGGCCTCTAGGGTGTGCGTGGGTGTGAATCGTATGGTCTGGGGGTTGCGTCGAGGGAGGCGGTTGTGATTGCGCTGGTGCCTGATCCCTAAGTGGAAGTTGCGACTCTGCTGGGATTGTTTCGAGACGCATACAAGGCCAATTCAGGTCATGGAGAGAATACTGTCGTCGTTTTTCTGGCATGACTGGCGAGGAGATGGCTAAGTCACTTGAGATATCGAAGTTGGATTCGGGGTAGTTGTACTGCCTTCGTTGTTGAGTCAATCTCTTCGATGGACTGTGAATTTCCCCAGTGGAAGACAGAGCTTCTTCCAACCAAATGTCGGGGGGAGACGAAAGTGGCGAGTGGACCAGATCTTCGATATTGCTGATAATTTCCCTTGGATTGACTCTGGGATTCGAGACTACTGTAGTTGTGGAGATAGGTCCAGAGGACTGAGAGATAGAAGCTGGGTAGGAATATGAAGGTACGCATTGTAACCAACCGTCCGTGATGTTTGGTTGGGGGGTGAATGAAGTCTCCAGCTGCGGAAAAGCTACTTCCTCAAAAGATATTTCGCTAGGATTTATTTCAGGTATCTTCAGGTGACACTCCCACGTGGATTTAGCGGACTCCTCTTCGTAGATGGGCCAGTGTGGGTGTTCCGCACTCAAGGTGCCAGTGGAAGTGTCTTTGTCCGTACCCTCCTCTGTCTGTTGCTCATTGGCTTGGTTCCCACAAATCTTGAACCCCGACGGATGTACGAGAGATCTTTCGATTGGAGACGGAAGGTCTCCCAGAAGTTCCTTTGCATCCTCGAAGAATTTCGCTGATGCTTTTGTTCGTTCCCTAATCTCTTCAATAGTAAATTTCGGGAACCACTTGGCCTTCGCGGATCTCAGAGTCTGATCGTCATTTTCAGCATAACCTTGACTTAGACGATAAAGACTTAATAGGTCTTCGTCACTGGGTTCTGGTAGGACAGGGGAACGGGTGCATGATGACAGACTCCGCGTTGTTGAACTACTGCGACTGCGCTCAATCTCGCCATTATCTGCAGTAGGGGATGGACGAAGAACCGCTTGCTGATCGGAGGGCCGACTTTGGGAGCTACTACGCCTTCGGATTGGTATTTCTAGTTGTGAAGGCGTGTAGTCATCAATTCCGCGGGCTGTCCAGGAGCTGAGCTTTGGAAAGTAATCAACTTCAGAACTAATTTTAGAGGTGTCAATGTCTCTATGCAAGGAGCGTGGATGAGCCGCTGACTCCTCCTGGTACTGTTCTGCCCTTGCCTGGAGTTCCTGGTAGCGTTCCTGATAGGATTGGTTAATACACCGGGCATCGTCGATGACAACATCCTGCTTCTCCAATTCCTCATGTAGGCATTGGGCCGTCTCACGCATCTCGGCAAGTTGGCGAAGACAGTTTTGAACCTCCTCCTCTTTCTCTGCGTACGATTTGCCCAGGGTATCAACCTTTTTGGCAAGCTTTTCCGACTTCAGTTGCTCAAGATGAAGCTTCATTTTGAGGTCGAAGTTTTCGCTTGCAAGCTTTGAGGTATGCTGGATAACAAACTAAGCTATTAAAATAGAAAGTGTGTGAAAGAATGACCTACTGCCTGGGTTTCTCTAATCCCCATACTTGCAATGCGTTGTGCAGACACAGGAGTGGACGATGCGATTGTTGCTTTTCTGCAATGCATGAATGAGCTCACGCTTTCAGAAAATGAAAGTACCAAAGAGAATGGGGGTCTCACCCTTGCGGAGTAGAATAGCTAGTGGCTCTGATTCTTTGTTCTCGTCGAATGCGCTTGACAACAAGTGTCCGTGAAGGACAAGCACTGACAGGGCCGGGCTTGGACCCGATTGAAGTTCCGTCCGTCATTGTGAGGATTTCCGACCTGTCGCAAGGGGTACGCCGAGAGGTGCACCCGGGATGGACTGAGTTGACAAAACGGTCTGACAATGACAGGATGATAAATGCCCAGGTGAGCTACAGTTCTTAAGCAGAGTGTGGACAACAAAAGAAGTAAGGAAGCTGCGAGGTTTGAGTGTTGTGGGGAAGATATACTTCGCAATTCGGCCCAGAAGGACCCAGCAACTCAATTTTTACCTACATAGTATGCATTGTATTCGCTCTGTGCTGTCTTGTGGGAAGCGTGACAGCTTACAGGACCCCCGATAAGCCATAATGACTCTCGCGCCCACGTTCGATGTCTTTGCCTTGCCTCGAAGCTGGTACGAAGTAGTGAGTACGAATCCCTGCTGAAGATCATCAGTATGACAGCGGCTTAGCGGTAGACTCGATCTCCAAAACGTGGCTCCCCATTTCTGCTCCAGAGTACCGGTACTCAGTTGAGTGGACAGAGCAAAATTCGGGAGCGGGATTATCGCTTGACCAATCCTAGGTTTGTTAACTACTACTAAGTAACAAGTTGCTTGTCGCCAAAGTGCAAGTGTAAATGCAAGTGCAAAAGACAAATCTATCAGTTTCGCCAGCAGTTGACCGGCGGCACTCATAAAGTCGTATACAGCTGTTGTCGGTAGATGTGATTGATAAGATAGTGATTGCACTAACCTAACTGGCACATGCGGCTCAGCGCTAAGACCCGCCTCCAATTTCGCATTCCAGAACGTTCCGCCGACTACATCACAAATATCCCCGCCCCATCCTCAGCTCTCAACACACGCACCATCAGCACCATTGTCTTTGCTTCTTTACCTTTTTGCACCGCTACATTAAACCATTATACCCAAAAATCAGTCAGTACCACTTCCCTCCCCCTCAGAACCTCCCTCCTTCGCGAACCCAATTGCTGATTCCTTCACCTGCGGCGGATAGTTAATCATGGTCCTTCACAACCCCAAGTAAGTTACCAATTGAAGATTTACACGCGGCTGTTCGACTTTTGGACATGTCTGACCGCTCGGTCATTTGCACTGCATCACAGCAACTGTACGTGTCACCCGCTTCTCAACTAACGGGACCTGGAAGCTAATTGTTCAACAGGGCACTGGGTTGGTTTTTCTTGTCCCTTTGTAAACACTATTCTCTGATCTGCATTAGGTCAACAAAGATGCCCGCGACTGGACCAAGGACTACTTCGCCGAAAAGCTCACTACCATCTCCGCCGAAGAAAATGGAATTTCCGCGAAAATCACCAAGGTTCTGAGCGTTGAAGGCGATGTCGACGTGTCCCAACGTAAGGGAAAGATTATAACCATCTTTGATGTTCAAGTTAAGCTTGAATACACCGGTATGCAGCCCCTCGTCACATTTTTCGGCTTGTCAGGACTTCTTATTCGCTTGGTTTACAGGAAAAAATGCCGACGGTGTTGAGGCTAGCGGTAGCATCAACATTCCCGAGGTTGCCCATGACACTGCGGAAGACGAGTACGTTGTATGTATCTCCCGCCACTTCCTGAATATGATCCAAGATAGGCCGGCTGCTCACATCCAGTTTAACAGTTTGAGATTGCCAACTATGCGGACACCAAAGATAAGCAGGGTATCCGCGACCTCGTCCGCACCAAGATCACTTCACAGCTTCGCAAAGCGTTTTCGCAGTTCTCCAGCGATCTGATGGCGGAGCACGGGAAAGATATCCAGCATGTGCCTGCAAATGATCCAGCCGTTACATCCAAGCCAGCTGTGACAAGTTCTTCATCAGCTCAGAAAGCGGCGAAGGACACCAAACCTGCGGAGCCTGTTCACTCCAAGGGTACGGTGATCAACACCGTTACTTTGAACGAAACCTACGAGTTCAATACCTCCGCAGAACAGCTTTACCTCACCTTTGTCGAGCATCAGCGAGTAACAGCTTTCACGCGTGCGCCTCCTGGGGAGTTTGAACCAAAAGAGGGTGGAAGGTTCAGTTTGTTCGGTGGAAATGTTGAGGGCACGTTCAAGGTTCTTGAGGCGAATAAGAAGATCGTTCAGGACTGGAGGCTTTCGGATTGGCCAAAGGGTACGTCATTTCGACCTATGCCCACCATACGATAACTGATCTGGTTGCGATCCTTAGGACATTTCTCAACTCTCACCCTTGTCTTCGACCAAGGAACCGACTCGACAAATCTGAGGTTGACATGGAATGGCGTTCCTGTTGGTCAGGATGAGGTGACCAAGAGGAACTTTGAGGACTACTACGTCCGCAGCATCAAGACTACTTTCGGGTATGGAGTACCTTTCCCCAGTCGTGTTTCTTCTTCCCCCTTCCCACGTGGCAAGAAAGCTCGAGACAAGAAATCGCCTAGAAAGGCAGTTGTCAAAGAGAGCACCTGGCAGGAAAAGTTAGAGATAGCTGCCCCTGCACTTTCGGTGGCTGTTTTGGTGGCTGGTCTTGCCTATGTGGTGTCTGTATATGGGGGATGAGTTCGTGCTAATTTCATCTTTTTCCTTCTGTTTCTATTTTGCATGTTTTGAGTTTATTGTCTAGACTTTGGGCTAACTACTGCCCCGTGTAATTTAGCTTCGGTGCCGTCTTGTAGTCAATTGCGGGGGAATCGCAGTTCAACAATGTTATAGAAGTTTAATTCTCTAGAGACATGAATGCTGTGTTTTCAATTTCCATGATTGGTGTTAGGTCAAAAAAATTCACTCTAATTCACCATTCTACTAAAGTGTTGTGCCGACTGACCTCTTGAAGGTCGATAGACACGTAATGAATAACATGTGTCGCCGACAGTGTCCTTGCTGCTCTCGTATATCAGACTTTCGTTTCCGCTTCGTCAAGCAGCAAATGTGGACACGTATGGTCACTTGGATCCACGTAAACCATCAAGAAAGCCACCAAGATCTCGCTGTGATCCTTGTAAGAACCGGGAGGAAACCAGCCATTTATCTCTTAGGTTATGAGAATATTCGACTTCGTTTAGCCGACGGAAAGTATCATTTCCCAGTGGCCAGAGTTGTGGTAGTCAATCACAGTCAAATAGCATACAGCTGCTTTTGTTGGCCAGATTTTCACTTCACTCGGTGAAACGCGAAGCGAAAACGAATGTCTAGTTTACGAGAACATACAGCGGGGATTTGAGGAAATTTACACGGGCCAGCCGGGCTAGACAAGTTGATCACGAGTTGATCTGCTTAAGAGGGCTTAATTGATTACATCAAAGAAGATTGGGACTTTTATCCCTGCAGTTAACTCATTTTATATACCAGACGGTCTTATTGATTCGCAAATATTTGTCGACGGCACTCGATATTTATTCGTTTTATAAAAGGAGTATTTGCCGTAAGGTCTGGAGACCCCCCAAAATCCAGATCGGGGAAATTCGCAAATCTTCAAGCAAGTTCCAAATCTTAAGTCTGAGCGAGGGTTTCCCAGATCACCACCCCAGAATCTCAGGTCTTAAAATTATTTTTGTTTCTGTTGACCGTTATCACGCAGTCTGGGGCTGAGTTCAGATTCTTACGGGAAACACCCAAAAAGAGAAGGATCACAAACCGGCCAATTCTGCCGAATTTCCATGTAATTGAATAGGTAGTCGACACGACGCCAGCCTCTCACGAGAGGAGTGCCGGGCTCAACAATGGGTCGGGTCAGGATGTCTGGCAAAATTTTGATCAATAGGTAACTTACTTCGAGATAAATTAGATGTTAACCCGGAGAGCACATGATAGTACTCTGGTGTTGGTAATACATAGAGTTCGGCGTTTGCGAGCGAGCCAGGTCTTCATCTATTCATCTTATCTTAGAGGTAAGTTGAAAGTTGGGCTTGATTTGGGCTTGATGATATGATATGGCAGCCTAGAGCGACCTTCAATGCTGCGCCGACCAATGCGAGTGACTTAATGTGAACCCATACACAAAATAACTTACCTCCCACTCCTTCTTACTGTATTACCACCACTACTATTATCATCATTTTATCACCGTTACACAAATGCTAGTTGAGTTCAGTGCTATTCTCAACCTTATTATATTCTGACTTTATCTAATTAGAAGGCAACAGAAACGAAACAAGAAACGAAACTAAATGTCCAAACCGGACGTCTAAATGAAATGATGAAATGATGAAACGAAATTGAATTGAGTTGCTATCTATGATGGAACGCTGGCACTGGTGAACAGGTCTCTTTTACACCAGTCCAAGCCACACCGTCTGGTACTGGATAGTTGTTTTGCTGGGGATTGATTCAAACTCTCTGATTCCAAAGGCTAGAGCTGAGGATGAGAGGATGCCATTCAAAACTCAGAGGGAAACAAGAAAAGGGTTGTGGCTGTAGTGGGTAAGCTCATTTTTATTATACCTCACTACAGTTAATTACCTGTCCCCAGTAGATAGCAGTAGTTCCGGCAGCATGATAAAATATAGTGTCTTTGAAAGTAAGGCTATGCTAAAAGAGAATCTTGAGCCCGCTACTATTAATAAAATAAAGTTTCAGTAGGTGTCACGTATTATCACTCGCATAAATTGCAACCTCAACACAATATTAGAGAAGGGTCACTCTAAGCTGCTGCACCTTCTTTCCTTTCTTCTTTTCTTCCTTTCCCACTACTTTATCGAATTCTTTGATTATTCTATTTCAAATAAGCATCTACCTATCTATCTTCGCATTTCACTCCTCTCAAGTAGTCTATATCTCAATCATCTTTCATCATCTCTTACGAGCCGTAACCGTGAAAAAAATCGGATAGTGGAATTCGTGACGTCGGTTGTGGTCACTCGGTCTACCTGCCAATGCTAGAGCAGCCAACCCTTAGCCTCTGTTACGGTTGCTCCTGGCCCAGTTGCTCCTGGCCCTCCCGTTCCTCCCACTCCTCCTGTTTCCTCGACCAATCCTCTGATTTCTTGACCAAAGGGTCGAGCAGAGGATAGGATGCCTGGGGGGTTGCTACTTCGGCCCTCCGATTCCAACGTGCTACCCAGATTAGACACGAACCCGAGCCTACAGCTGGCCTACGCACGCCACCACAGCTGTATATGTGATCTTGTTTGGGTTCGTTATAGACCCAGTGAATGAAGTGATGACCCGTTCACGGATAGGCGCATCAAGGCGCCCGAGGGCTCTGGCTATTGGACTGTGCCAGACATCATTGATGCTGAGAGGGCGAGTGCATAGATCCAAAAATTGGCGATGTCTTTAGGAGCTTCGGAGGGTAAGAGCATGTCAGAAATGCTGAGAGCCCGGAAGTCGATAGTTAATGCAAGTGCGCACATTGATTCTCAATCGGAGTAACCGAATCAACTTGGGAACTATGGTTCACTTGTTTCTCCGACGCCGGCGGATCTGCACCCTCCACCGAGAATGCTAATTCCCGCAATGGGGAATCTCGAGGTAGCGGTCTCGTCGGATCGGAGGCTGGTGTTGTAGCCCTAGATACTGCGTAACAAGGCAGGCCGATGAAGCAGTACGAGCTCAATCTCTACCTGTTTTTATAGCAGTGAAATAACGAACGAGAGTGATACGGCCAAGCAGGCTATAGCTAGCTAGTTCGTAGCCTCTAAGGTTAGTACACATAGAAAGTCGGTTTTGGGGAAGGTCAACTATGGCACCACCCCACGCCTTTTTGTCGTATTTACTTAGCTGATTATTTTGGGTATTCTAGTAGTTCTCTTTATGTAGGTTAACAAAGGTATATTTGCGTTCGAGACTATTGCTGGAGGACCAGATTTAGGCCCTTCTGGGATGAGTACTTAGCTTTGAAGAGAATATGTTGAATATCATGAACCCCCGAATTGCAGGTGCAGGAGCTAGCTGGTGAAGTTTATCAAACGGGTCCACAACAAACATCGAGGGCCAACACCAATGTCGACCCCGAGTTCCGCTCTTTTTCTCTTTCTATCACTTCTCCTCTCCTCCATAACCATACACCCACAATGCTTAACAACACCAGCACAGTGCCGCCGGTGCCACATCCCAAATGGGCCACTTTAAGCCGTGTCACTCTTTCGTCAACCGCAAGTGGTTCATCGTTTCCGGGACCGCCTGAATCTGTTGCAGCAGCAAATCATCGTCTAAAGCAATATCTCCAGGACTCCCCCGGCAATCCCATGTTGTCACCGCATGTACCACCATCCCAGGCCATTCCCTCCTCCAGAAGAGATGTATCAACACCAACCCAACGACTAACCCGGCCCCCTTCACCAATACAACGCTCTAAAATAGTAGCCACCAGGCAAAATTGCCGCCTTGACCCCAGCTCTCCAGATGCAATAGAAATTCATTACCAGCGCTTCCTTTGGAAATCAAAGGCGATCTACAACCCGGCCCGCCGTTACCGCCGCAAAAGCAACGATACAATCAGCCCTGTGATTTTCCATCCGCCCAGGTATGCGCAGGCCGAGTTAGAGGAAGCGATGTTGGCAGGTGCTTGGACGTATAAGCCGGTCAGGCCCGTGGTGAGGCAGTACAGGGGCGAGCGCAGGGTCGTCGATATTCCGCACACGTATGCCCCTCCTCAACGGCCGCAGCTGATGGGACCGCCACAGTTTATTCCTCGTGGAGGACAGCAGCAGCAGAGGGGATATCCGCAGCAGATAGGGCCTTCTTCCTCCACCCCTCCGGCGAGGTCTCCCAGGGATATTCAGATTGCGGGAGCTGCTTCTCCCGGTCCACAACAAGTTCCTAGAGCGCAGTCTTGCCCACCCAGTGGTTATTCATTTCCTCCACATACACATCCACAACAGGTTTCTGGAGCACAATCATTCTCCCCTGGTGGCTATCCGATTTCTCCGTATACACCGTCTGATCCTCCACAACAGGTTTCTGGAGTACAATCTTTCCCTTCCGGTAGTTATCTAGTTTCCCCGTATACACCGTCTGATCCTCCACAACAGGTTCCTGGAGCACAATCATCCTCCCCTGGTGGTTATCCGTTTCCCCTGCGTACACTTTCTCTTCATCTGCAACATAGCTCTAATATACCAGCTCCAGGACCGCAAGGAGTCTCCCAAGAGGAAGCAAACCCACCAGGATATACTCAGCAGATGGAGGAGGACGGGGAAACCCACCCGCTGCCCCCAACAGCAACTACACTACCGCCCGCCATCGACAAAGAATGGGAAGCAAAGATGCAGGCCTGGACCAATTTCGGATGGAAGATATATAACTATTACGACGAGAATGGAGAGGATGCGCAGCCGCCGATGCATTTCAAATGTGAAAGATGAACAAAATCCCCGAAGTTGAAATTTTTGATTCTTCTCCAGACGCGGTGATGATGCTAAGTTTACTCTATTGCTAATATGGCCAGAGAAAGATTTTCTTGCCTCTGCTCTTGGTTTTGTTCCTGGTTTACTTCTCTGTCTTTGAGTCGTGATTATTTTGGGATTGCTACGCATGTTTGTGTATTGTGTTTCTTTATTTCTTTCTTCCTGTTTTTCCAGCGCGAGTTTTGTTTCCCTTGTTGCCCCACTAGGAATGGGACTTCCGCGTACGCTATGTACGCATGTTTGAGTTGTGGATTGTGCTTTTTCTTTTATCTTTTTTTACCTAGGGCGAGTTTGTCTTTCGTGTGTCTCCCAGGGATAGGACTCCTGTATATGCTACACCTGTCTGATTAAGGCATTGATTTTTGTGTTTACTGCGCTGTCATTCGAGTTATTAAAAACAAATAAAAAATAATTTCCTTCGGGGGCAAAAAAATTTCGGATGCAGTTCCATCATATTGAATGTGTAGAACCCAATATCACACCCAGAAGATAGATACAGACGGAGGAAACGGCAGTTCAACAACGGACAATCCTCCAAGAAAGTCTCCTGACAGTAGTTCTCAACAGCCACTGGGCCCCACCCTCACGAAGCCAGACCCATTTAGCAGTTCATTGAATCCCGTGTCGAAGCGTAGGTTAACCTTCATGAAGGTTGAGAAGATCTACATCACTAAGGATCCCCACAAAAGTATCTATTTCTGGGGCCCCATCAATGACCCCGAGGTACAATTTAAGATTCCCCAACTGTCAGAATGCCTACAACTCTACTAGCGATCCCCACAAAGTATGTTTCTCCAGGCCCAAGAGTCTGGCGATCTGGGGCAATATTAAGATTTTGCCACTGGAAGATGGAACTTGAATTTCATTAACTGTTCCGAAAGCCTCGCGTCACAGCTTGTCAACCATCCACAAGTTTCTAGACAATCCTTAAGGCCGAAAACTTAAACCCGTCTCACTGAGTCAGCACAAACGCTGGGAGCCGATCGATGATGTTGAGTGAGAATCGAAGATCGATGATGGCTGCTGTGAGAACACGCAAACACCCCAAGCCCTAACCCCTAGTCAGCCACGTCTCGGGAGTCTCCGTTGCCCGGCGCTAGTTAGGCGATGTGCGTGCGTCATCTAACTTGCACCCCCACACCACACCCGAGTCAAAAATCCGAAAAGCCGCGACGGCGCGTTGGACCTGTATTTTTTACGACCGAGAATTTGCGCCTGTTCGTCAGGATCGCCCAATACGTACACCTGGTGGTTCGCGTCGGTGGAAAGCAGCAAATTGTGTGTGGTTGTACGCGTTCGCTTCCGTCATCAGATGCGTATATCTCCCAATACGAGAATGTACTTCTGGCGATCACTGTATCTCTGCACGATCTATTTCGATAGACCGCCGGGTCCGAAATTATGGATTTTGCCATGCATTCGAACGTCATCTCGAAATTCCGTCGCGTCTGCTCGCCACAAGTTGCATCAGTTTCATCGCATCAGAGCGTGTAAAGTTCCATGTTAGTTGATACGTACTTGCAATCAGAAAACACAGCAAAAAAAACACCATTTCCAATCCCCTTTCCCCACCAACAAATGAAAAACAGAGAACTTGGAGAAAAAACGGTCGTGCATTATTCATAAGCTCCCTCCTCATCCACTCACAAAAATGTACAATGCCTACCCTCTTAGAGTATATCCTGACAATCCTGCCGCATCAAGTGTATATCCATCTCCACAAGCCGCTGTTACTGTTATACCAGAAAAATGATACAATGCTTCACACACCCCACCAACACCACCCCACCCTCCCCCCCAACCCCCAACGGCCCAAAAAGAACTCCTGGTTTTTTCCGCCGGCTCCATATAACCCCTCGCACCAACCAATCGCGTTCCAAACAATGAGAAAAAGAAGGGGAAAATCAACCGCACGCAACACCCAAGGAAAGAGAAAAGCCAAACCAAGAACCCTTCCAGGGAAATGCTGAAGTTACTGTAAGAATCCGAAGAACAAAGATTAATGACGCGCCCTCCAATGCACTATACTCTTTCACATACATACACCCCCTTAAGGATTGACCCCTTCGATGCGAAGGCATCATCCAACATCAATAGTAGTCAACGACAAACAATCTGTGTTGACTGGCATAATCAATAGAATCCGTTCCATTGCCGGTATGTAAATTTGAAACTGGTAACTATTCCAAAAGGCAAACGCAACCAACGCCGATAAACAGTATAGACGGAATGGACAAGAAGAGTCGTAAAGAGGATGGTCATATAGTATTGGCTATCTGTCGGAAAGGAGGACCGCTACTAAAAATCCTCACCTGCAACATATTATGTCAGTATGAGCTATTGTATTATTGAGAAAAAAAATCCTGCGTACCTTCATCCATAGGATCACTGCCCTCTGGTACTTCGTTGCCCCCCAAGTCGACCACTATTCTACGTCCTCGGTCACACTCAGGTACACCATCTCGAGCTGCTCCAAAGTCCAAGACCTGTAGTACATTGTATGAATACCAATTGCGACACGAAAGCAACCATGGATAGGTAATAACTAACCTCTATGTAAGTTACTTGTTCCCGTTGAACAGCAGCTACACACCGTCTCTCGTTGAATTTGACTTGCCAAACACCAGTCAGGTCAGTCAAGAGATCTTTGATGAACTCTCCGGTTTTGACGTTCCACATTTTCAGTGTCCCATCCGAACCAGAAATAACCTTGGTCTCATCGTGCTGGAAGCAGGTGATGGCACCAGTATGAGCAGTCAGTGTGTGTTTGCATTGACCAGTCTCTGGGTCCCAAATCCGAAGTGTCGAGTCTGCTGCAGCAGATACAAGCTTATCATGGCTCAAGTCCAACAACCCTACTAACTGACTATGTCCTTCAAGAGTATAGATGACCGAGCCCGTATCCAGAGACCATACTTTTACCATGTTGTCCATGCTTCCACTGATGCATCGATTTCGCTTGTGATCTAACACCACACTATAAACCTTCTGGCTATGGCCACGCAACGTGTGCAGAATTTCGCCAGTAGACACCTTCCACACCTTGACTGTATGATCGTAGCTTCCACTGACGAGCAAATCTCCGTGCGCAGAGATGGCACGGACCGAATGCTGATGACCAGATAGAGCCCGAACAAAGTAAGGATTGTTTATAGGATTCAAAAATGTGTCGCCATCTTGTCCAGCCGGCAGGTATGTCGCGTCGCCAGGCATGGGAAGTTTCCACACTCTCAGAGTCGAATCGCGTGATCCCGTGATGATCAAAGGCTGCTTTGGCATTCTGATCTCCTTTCCATCTGCCTTCCTACCGATCCTCGTTGGCATGAGGATTTGCAAACACCGCACGGTGGATGTATGCCCATGGAAAATTTGAGTACATTGTCCTCTTGCAATATCCCACACCCGAACGGTTCGGTCCGTGGATCCGGAGACCAAGGTATTTCCTTCGTACTGAAGAGCCCAGACACCTCCCTCATGGCCTTCTAAGGTAGTTCGTAAAACACCAGTATTGGTATCGTAGACGTTGATATTGGTATCATCAGACCCAGTTAAAATCTTGTCAGTATCAAACTGAAGGCAGGTAACAACATGTCGTTGGTGGCCGCGAAATGAAATGTGTTTGGGCTTGACATCCGGCCGAATCCAGCTTCTTCGAATGATATGATGTCTCCGGTAGATGGATTTAAACAGATGAAGGTTTCTCAATGTGGGAAGTCCGACCGCAGCTCGAGAGTGTGCCTTCTCGGCAGCATCAGCAGCAGTAATAGGTCCTGCAGAATTAGAAATAATCTCCGAGATAACTTCATTGAATTCCTCCTTCCCTAGAGTTTCGACAGCGTCCCGTCTCTTCTTCTGTTGCCGGGACACTGCTCGGGTGACCTTTCGTTTTGATTTTCCTGCAGCACCGAGCGACGATCCAGGAGCCCGCGAAAGACCGAGCTTGCTGTTAATGTCCATCTCACAATCATCGTCATCTCTAGGGTCTTGATAGCCCCAGCCTTCCCTGACAGCACGATCTAATTCACCCTCCTGAAGTTGGAAGCCATCGTTGTCAAAGAGCTTCTTCCAGGTCCACTCGTCCGAGTCGATAATTAATCTCCATCTTTTGGAGACCTGCGCCGCATTGCAAAGACTCTTAACATCAAGATATTTGATCACTTCCAAAGAAAGTTCAGAGGGTAGAAGTGTCAAAAAGTCACACATCAAAGCAGGGTTGACAACGCTGGCGACAGTTTGCAACGTGTTCTTCGAACATCGGCGTAGAAGCTGATACATGACGTATGACTTGACGGCAGATGGCATCGCGTCAAATGAATCGAGCATGTTTGGAATATCCATCAATCCTGCAGCACGCCCCGTTGAGAGATCCGTATCCGAGATTTCTCTTGATGGTGTACGAATCATTGACATATCGACATCTTCTAATGCATCATCCTCATTCGACCGTAATTCCAGGGGAGATGTTATGTCTTCTGTCTCCATGGCTGCAAAATAGCTCTGATTTCCATGGTGAAGTGCCGCAGTCACCGGGCTCAGACTTGGGCTTGGTAGGCTCAAAGGTAGCTCGCCGGTTATTCTGGCAATAGGATCTAATTCGAGAGAAACATGTGCTGGTGAATCTTCCTGAGCAGTATGGTCCGAATCCATGTCCTCCTGCGGCGTAGGCGTGCCACTCATGTTTACATCCCCATCATCCACTTGCTTTGGTCCCATTTGGGGAGAAAGGGTAAGTGGCGTTTCTTGTTGATGAGTCTGGTTAGGCGTGCGCTGCTGAGGGGACATCAAGGGTGTAGAATTCTGAATCTGACTCAACTGCTGGTGGACTGGTCGAATCGGACGGGGGGCATGCGTAGTAATTGCGGTAACTTGGGTATCATTGGTGGTGAGCGGTGTGGGATTCCGACTCGATCGAGTATTCTTCTTCGGAGAAGGGGTGTTCGGTTTGTCAAGAGCACCGGGACGCGATCGCGCAGTGTGTCGACGTTTTTGTCCTCGATTCTGTAATGTCGCTACACGCTCAGCAGCCTCCGATATCGACACAGGTGACGCGGGTCGTTTCCTAGAAGCCGCATTTTGATTCGATGGAGCTGTGGCAGATGAGGGAGGACTATTTAGAGAATTATCCGGAAGCACAAAGTGCTCGTTCCCTCGAACTTCTGTCCGTATGACACCATTATTTTGATTTAAGTCGTTGACCAGTTGATCCAACTAAAGGGGCACAGAATTTATCAGCCCTTTGTTCCGTCACATACCCTCATGCTCATATAAGGGGTCCGCATACTTCTCGTATTGACTGCTCTGCATCGTCCTTTTCCCGGAAGTACGTTGGTTTCCCATCCACGTCAAAACAGAACCGTTTTAGGGTGGCTGGTGTAGGAACGGCTGCCAGGGGATATTCCTTGGGATCTAGTTCATTCAACTGCCTCGGGGGCTTCATATGCAACGGGGGGAAAGTTGTGGTAGTAGTCGTAGTAGTCGTAACGACAGTAGTCTGAGTCGTCGGAGCGAAGGAGAACTGCCCTACAGTGGTGTAGGGAGCCACCTTCCTCCTTGTTTCCCGTGTCATCGTTGAGAGCGGTCGTTCGGATGTAGATGTCCTCGAGACGACAGGTGTTGGCATACCGTGCGGATGATGCGGTTGAGTGCGGCGTAGTGAGTGGGCATTTGGAACAGACGGCGGTTCCATGGGAGTAGTTCGGTAGCGGACCTGAGAAAGAATAGAAAACACTCGTATTTGAAAAACGCGAGTTTGGTTCCTTGATGTTTTTTATCAGGGCCGAGATTTATCCGAGTGTTGCGTGATCCGGACGTGTCGAGAAGTTGTAAGGAGTGTTGATTACATGTAATGATTAAGATTAGTCCGCGGCAACAAACAAGTCAGGGTCAGTCTATCCTATGACGCCGAGGACAGGAGAAAGTCGGTGATCGAAGATGGGAATGCCGATGGGACTTCCCAATCCAGCCAAATACAGGGAACTCCTTGGTGGATGCTTCCCCGGGTGGCGAAGACAGCTAAAGCGGAGAAGCGGTTGTTGAGGGACTTGTTATTTAACGACTGAACGTTGATATCGGGAGAGGGAGGCGTTCAGTCGAAGGTCGAGTCGTTCGGTGATGGGGAGAGACAGGAGACGTGCGGAATGACAGACAGTCAGACAGACGGATGTACAGGGAGGGGAAGAAGGGGCTGTTGTTGAGGAGTTGCTCTCACTGGTACTGTACTGGTACGTGGGTGGCTAATGGGGCGTCCCCTAAGTCGGAGTTCTGCTCGGCTTAGTGCCGTGCTTAGTGGCTCTTCTTCACTCTTACTTAAGATATCACGTATCACAGCAAGCGCAAGCAGCAGCAGTCAAGCAGCTCCTGGAACTCCTGCCGCCAGGTTTGTTTGTGATACTATGTGCAAGTGGGGGGTATCGAATTATGACCTGAGGAAGGGGGAAAAGGGAGTTGATTCGGAGGAACAGACGTACTCGTATACATACACGACCTGAGGAAATCATGACGCTCCAACCACAACCACCACACCGCGTTTTCCGCCGCTGCGGCCGCCCACTCGCTTCTTCGCGCTGCAATTCCGGATCGCTGACATCAGAATGAGCAATGAATGGGCAAGGGCCTCAGTATTAAAGAGGTGCTAAGGTACGTTCCTCCTTAAGTATATACCTGAGTGAGAATCTGCAGTCTCCTTCTTCGCTTCTTGTTCTTCACCTTGCAGGTTCAAATACATCGGGCATCCTATACCATGTGCAGCTTCGAACTTCCCGAACGATAAAATTCCCCACTTCGGCTCGTCAGACCTAGACCGCCAAACCAATAAACCTTACCCGCGCGCTCTCTTGCTCTCTTTCTTCCACCTGAGGCTCTCTTTTGTGATACCTGAAGGCATGTACCTGTATCCCCGCAATTTCGAGGTGCAGAAATCGTTGTGTTGATGGGGCTCCGTGCAGCCAACCCATCGGGATACTTATTTATAATTAATATTACTTGCGGTACTTATCGATTGCCACATGCACAGGTGCTTGCTCCAGAAGTGGAACTTCTCAGCCGATCGATTTGATGACGAATTCGATCCATTTTATCTGCCTTTTAAACCCTTTTTCATAAGGCTGCGCACGGGCTTTATCTTTCCTCATCGAGAGACCGGCGTCTGCCTGGCTGCCTACATTCCACTCTCCAAAACTAGTTTTTGGTACGATTTCCTGATATTCCGGTAGATTTTATAGAACTTTCCGCAATCACGAAATGCACCTGCGAGAAGCGAGTTCTCCTCTAACGCACAAATATTTCTGCATACACTTCACCCCGGCATTGTGATCATAGCCTTCGGGCTCCATACCGATCAGTTAAAATTATTATCTCACCATCATCTACTCGACACTTTTCACCTATCCTCATCCACCTCCACCTTATATTTTGGAGTCTTCTGTCTTAAAGAAACTACCTCTCACCTACAGAATTTCCTACCGTCATTCTTTAAGATTGTGGATAATCCATCCGGGTACGACGCCGTCGCCATCACTCGCATATCTGGTTGTGGTGGCGTGTGGCCCTGAGTCGAGATCGTTCTAAGCCGAGCCGAGATTTCAGATGGTAACGGGGTAAATCCTACCGCGATGCAACTTCCGATTGGAAGAAACAAATTTCGGGTGAGCCTCTTACTCTAGAGCATTCCGGACCTACAGAGTGTCACTTGGAGAGCGATAGAGCAGTCAACCTTAGATATAGCGCACGGTGAAACGAAGCGAATGACGGGCTGAATTACTCTCGCCGGTGGTGATAATCACAAACATCTATTGGGAGTTTTTAGCACTGCCACAATATTCATCAGCAAACGCTGTTTTTTATTGAGGGGATGGTTTGTACAAACCACAAATTGTTTGATAATTGTCGTAATGTGTTTGAAAAATCGTGATGGGTGATTTTAAGGAGTCCGGATGAACAATGGTTTGTTCCGTGTGCCGTAAACTTAGAACTCGATATACGATGACGTAGTTGAGCCCTGCAGTAGCGCGTTACCTCGCCAGCTCACTGCTCCCACCAAACCCGTCACCACCGAGTCACAACAAAATTCGTCAGACTGAGTGAAGTGATACTCATGCTCGCATTCAGAAGACTTTGCTATTATTTATATACAAAATTGATAACTCCAGATCCATGGAGTTCATGCGCAGCAGAAATGTAAGTAATGAAGGTACTACTCTGAAAAACAAGAAAACGCCGACTTTTTAACGCCAACCCATGCCCGTTCCCATACAAAACAATGCAAAAAAATCAGAACGCCACCTCACAACACCCACTTTACTTGAGTTAGGGTTCCACCTCATCTAATACACCCTATAGTAAAAACTTTCGCTGGTTAGTAAAGTTAAGAGAACCAACAGTTAATCATGACATGCGACATCCGGAATCCCCGGCAAAAGCCCATCTAACCCACGAAATTTTGCTTCGTTTAGGTACCTTCACTACCTTAACCGGTGGAGATGGTGGTGATGCTTTGCGCTTCTTCAAAACCTGCTCCCATTCTCTCGGCCGTTCCCTGCGCTTGGCTTCACAGATAGTATCCCATTCGCTCAGCTGGCGGACGAACCCCGGATTTGGCGACACCACAGCGCGGCGACGCTTGACGATTCGGAGAGCTTGTGAGAATGACATACCCCTCTCGCTCATCAGGTAGGCGATGACGATAGAGGCGGAACGGGAAACCCCTTCAACACAATGTACAAGAACCTTAGCATTCTTGGATTCACGAAACGCTGACTTGATGAAGGTGATAGCATCTGGGAGGGTTTGCAGTAGGTTCGAAGTAGACGTATCGCTGAGAGGGATGATGAGGTGTTTAATTCCCTCGGGAAGCTTGGGAGCCTCGGATGTGGTGACGATGGAGAGAACGTGAGTGATCTCGTACTCCTTAAGGGTCTCTGGCGAGGAAGCAGCAGTGATGCCAGAGAGAAAGAGCTTTCCGGGGAGAATAGGCGAGACGACGGCACGCATCGGGAGTGTAGGTTTTGGTGCATTCGAGGAACAGAATGACGACGAGGAGCAGGCTCGAGTTATCCGGTTGAGGGTTTCGAGGAGTAGCGGATGTTTCTCGGAACTGATCTGAAGGTAGAGCTGCAGCAGGCGCCGCAAAAAGGTCTCGAGTAGCATAATTACGAGAATGCGCTCAGGCGGGTGCGTGTATTGTATTGTGGCGTTGGAAGAGAACAGTGTGCAGGCGAGATAACGGGGAGAACAGGAACTGTGGTGGAGAAACGGTTTGCGGGGCAGGCTCGAGGCTCGAGGCTCGAGGCTCGCGGGCGATAGGCTTGAACTACCGGCCCAATGCCTTGAGTGGTAAGGAGCGCAGTTCAGCTTCACACGCCAACTGGAAAGGCGAAAGGTGAGCGGTCAAAACAGTCAAGCACGTGCTGGCCGCTGGCCAAAGTGAAATTTTCAAGGCGAAGGGAGCGGCTCAGCGTCTAGTGTTACGGCTTGGCATGAATGACTTCTAGTGCAGCGATTTTAAACCCGTTTGAGCCAATTCAAAGCCCGGTTGATCAGTTTATTCTATCAATTTGAAGCATGGGGCTACCTCTTCAACTCGCCCTCTTCATTGCAAATAATAAGCGGGTGGTATGATAGTTTCCTGTGGTGGCATTTTTATTGGATAGCCCGAACCAAATATTTATATCATACATTACTGAGAGTACTCAAACTTCGTCTGCACCGTGTTGGCAAAATTAACGGAAGGGCGTGAGCACCAAAATTGGTGTGATGGAGGCTGAAGCATAAGTGCTCAAGCGGTTTGGAAGAAACCCCACAGCGTACCACACATATTCCGAGGCTAATCCCCACAAACGGCCTCTTCACAATGGTGTGGCCGATGCTAATGAGAAGCTGTCCCTTGCGCTTTGGCACCAATATAATTCCGGGAATAAGCCGCTGCGATTTCGACTAGTCTCGGTTAGCCGCTCACCCAACAAGTTGCTGTGAAGCCAAATAACCCTAACCCGCAGAAAAATCACTCGGTTTTAAGTATCCCCGGAATTACAAGGCGTGCGACGGTTTGCGCAGAGTGCAGATCGGTGCCACTTGGTTTTCAATCACCTCCGAGGGTGTCGATTGAAGGAGGCATAGAACTGATAGAGGCATAGAACCGCAACGAGAATGTCCTCTTGTGGCAAATGCGAGATTGTCCTGAGCTGGAAGCCGGGACCACACTCCACTACTAATAAGAACTGCTGGTGTTGCCTTTTCTTCATGCACGATTGGCTGGGCGCGGGGAAGCCTCAGTACAGAGCTGTCTGATAGGCCGCATTTCTACAGAGCAACCACCAGTCGGACGAACTGCTGCGCCTTGTTCCTCCCTTGCGTATGCTCGATCTTGGGCTTGTGTGAGTGGGTACGCAGAGTACTTACTTACGGTTATGCTCTCCCCAATCCTTTCTACTTATTGTCTTTCTCCGCGCCTCTTCACTAATCTCTTTTAATTGTGGTAACGGCTTCGCCTCTCTCATCTCCTCAGTTGAGATGATTGTTTGCTTTGCAACTCGAGCCTTCTGGATCACCAGGATGCATTCGTTGGTTCTATCTCTTACGCTTGCCCTTGCATCATTTATCACGTCAGCATATGCGCAATTCGGATACCCTCCGCCGGTGTCGGGTCTGAAGCGAATCCAAGCTCCCGGGAATCCAGACGTTTTTGTTACATACAAGGAGCCTAGCAACGAGATATGTCGAACTACAAATCCTAAGCAAAAGCAGTATGCTGGACACATTCATCTTCCACCTAGAATTTTGGCTCCAATCCAGCAGGATTATCCCATCAATACGTTCTTTTGGTTCTTCGAGGCTCGGGAAAATCCACAAGATGCTCCCCTGACGATTTGGCTCAATGGAGGACCCGGTATATATGCACTACCGAATCCAAAGATCGGATGTTTAAATACTAATGGCATTTATTCTAGGGAGTTCATCTATTCTCGGATTGATGCAGGAAGTTGGGCCCTGCAAACCCGTACCTGCAAACAGAGAGTCCATCACAACCATACCTCGGGAATGGGGCTGGGATGGGTTGAGCAACATGCTCTTCATCGATCAGGTACTGCAGAATTCCGGAGTATTAGGTACGATTGACTGATTGGTGGGATGCATAGCCCAATCAAGTCGGATTCTCCTACGATACACCATTGAATGGTTCACTGCCATTGTTGGATCCTAATGGAACTTTTTTGTCCGGAAAAACGGCACCTCCTGTCGATGAACAACCTAGGGCAGACCAAGTCGTGCTGAGGAATAGGACTATTCAAGGCTACATAGAAGGGATCCGACAATTGGCGTTGATAAATGGGACGTTCCCTTCTGGCAATAACAAATTTACAGCCAATACCACACAGATTGCAGTTACAGCTGTCTGGCACTTCCTACAGACGTGGTTGATCTCTTTCCCCCAATATAATCCTAATTCTACTGGCGTTAATCTTTTCGCCGAGAGCTACGGTGGGAAATACGGGTGAACATCCGAGGGTCCTAAGTAGAATATATATGGTGCTAAGTTTCGATAGACCTACATTCTTTGAATACTTCGAGGAACAGAATAAACGTCGGCAATCTGGGGAAATCTCGGCGGATGAAACAGTCGAAATTCATCTTGAATCACTCGGAATTGTAAACGGATGTATCGATGTTCTCACCATGACACCAGCATATATGAATTACGGCTATAGTAATCCATATGGTATCGTAGCTATTAATGCTACTACGCGGGATCAAGGTTTTCGGTTGTTTGAAGCACCCGGGGGGTGCAGGGAATTGGTAGAGACCTGCCGAAATTTGATCCAGCAGTTTGATCGTAAGAACCTTGGCAGTGATGAAAGGGTCAACAAAGTTTGTTCGGAGGCCAATCTGGCATGTGATAATATCAGGGGTTTCTACACTGCGGCGGATAGGTTTGTGGCAAGAGGTCAGAACACGTGAAACCTCCTACTAATTTTGGGTAGAGGTTGGTACGATATTGCGCATCGTGCGAGGGACCCGTTTCCAGGTGGATATCATAAGGAATATCTGAACAATGTTACAGTACTTGAGGCTATTGGAGCACGCACAAACTACACGGAGTCAAACACTGCTGTGTTTCTTATCTTTAAAGACAGTCTGTAGCCTATTCATATGGATGTTGATGAAAGGGTTACTAAAAATGTGATAGCCGGTGACTTTGTTCGCGGAGGACAGATAGAGTCCATCTCGTACCTTTTGCAAAATGGAGTGAGGGTAGCATTGATTTACGGTATGTCTCAGTGCTAGAGAAGACAAAGGAAGTTGCTGATTTTATCCATTTGTTTCAGGCGATCGGTATGTATCCTGTCATAGGGAGGTTTTCTATGTTGTATTGACGTCTTAGGGATTATATTTGTAACTACCTTGGAGGGGAGGCTGTCAGCTTGGCTGTTGACTACCCCGAGTCGGATGCCTTCCGCGCCGCCGGTTATCAGGACATTAAGGTCAGCGACTCAAATATTGGCGGCCAGGTCAGACAGCACGGCAATTTCTCTTTCTCGCGAGTATACAACGCTGGACACTTAGTTCCTGCATACCAGCCTGAGGCTACATATAGAATCTTCGAACGCGTGCTTAAGGGGCTGTCCATTGCAACTGGGGAAGAAATCCAGACAACCGGTAACAATCTCATTCTATCACGGCTTCAATACACATATATTTATTGACTCCAATGGCCTTAGGTAATGATGTGTATTCGACAACTGGAAGTGCAAATACAACAAAGACGTTTACCGCGCCACCGCCGCCAGAGCCCACTTGTTTTGTGCGAACCATTAATACTTGCGATATTGCAGCCTGGACGATGTTCGCAAACAAGGAAGGTGTGATATTCAATGGTGTTGTATATAACAGTACAGAAGACTATCCAGAGCTGGATCCGCTCCCGCCTTATCCCCCGACAAATCAGGGAGGGAATTCTAGTGGCCAGGGACGTACACGTAGTGGAGGAGGCGAGTCGAGTGGGACAAGTGTAAATGCTCCAAGTCTGGGTGCTCTTCTGGTAGCAATTGCGTTTTGTATTGTCCTCGAATAGGCTGATTGGAGCCGAATAAGTACGGATGCCTTTATTGACATGTATTTATATGACTTGAAGCTGGCTTTCAGGTTCGTGTATCGTGAGTAGTTTCAATTAAGAGAGACATGATTGATGAAGAGTAAACACATTCGAATTTAAATACTTGTACTTACCTCGAGTGATAAGAAGAACGAGCATCGATAACCCTTGCCCGAATCTACAAATCACGTGAGACGCTAATATACACGTACCCAAACGCGTCTTCCGACAATAACGCCGAACTGCACTTTGGGACCATCTCATGGGCGACACTTCTTCCTCCTTAACCTTTTACCCCCCACATTTGTTCAAGTATTCACCTACCTACACATCATGGGCACGTCTCACCGCTGCCGACCTCCATCACCGTCTATACCGTCGCTCCGACCACTCCGGAATCGCAGTTGACGATCTATGGTACTTCACAAACCACCCAATACGATGGGTTCGAATCGTCGGTATTATCATCGCCTTTGATGAATGGGAAAAGCGGACTCAAATCACGGTCGATGATGGCTCTGGCGAACTCATCGATGTGGTCGCATGGAAAACACCCTCTTACAATCACGGAACCAAGATGGAGACCCCTCTGCCGAATATGATGGGGGTGCACTTACATGCTGTAGTCAAGGTGAAGGGGTCTATTGACGAGTATAGGGAGAGGAAACAGATGCGGTTGAAGAAGGTGGAGGTTATCAAGGATACCGTTGAGGAAGTGCGGTGCTGGAAGGAGATGGTGGAGTGGAAGAGGAATGTTTTGATGCAGCCGTGGATTTTGGATGCGAAAACCGTGAGGAGGGCGGAGAAGGTAAGGCGGAGGGAGAAGAGGAAATTTTTGGAGAGGTATCAGAAGAGGAAGAAAGGGGGTGGGGAGGATGGGGAGGAAGGGAGGAGGAAGAGGGGGCGCATGGCAGAAGAGGAGAGGGAGTTTAAAGGGAGGAGAAGACCAGAAGGATTTCGTCCACCGCAGCCGCCACTTGCAGACAGACAGGATTCGAAAACAATCGAGACGGAGGATGTAGATGTGGAAATAGGTGGTATCGGCAAGTTTCGTGGACGAAAAAGACCGCCGGATTATAAGCCGCCGCCGAGGCCTCTAATTTCACGATCGCCTTCTCCAGATCTTTGTACGACAAAACAAGGAAAGAATGACAATTCAAATACGGACTTTGGAGCGAGGCATGTGAGTCCAGCTGTGGCCGGAAGTCAGGATGTGAAGAATTATTCGGACCTTAAGTTTGGTGGGGGGTGTGCAAATGTGAATTCGACAATGACGAAGGCGGAGACAGCATCTATGAATAGGGAAGTAAGGACGGAGGGAGACTATACGGATGATGTTCAGGAGTTCCGTGCGTGCCGGAGACCTCGTGGTTGTGAACTGTCAACGAGATCCCATTCACAATTATCGCCTTCTCCTAAACCTCTGGCTGTACAGAGCGACTACTCTGACTTGGACTTTGGTGGGCTGCCCATGTCGGTATCTGCTAAACCTCTGACTGCTGCGAAGGTAGAGGAGGACTACTCGGGCATGGACTTTGGTGGACGTCCCGGATCCTCATCCACTGGGCTGAAAGTATATCACTCGAATGAGGATGCTGGAACCAAAAATTCCACCAACTGGCCTGGGGCTACGTGTAATTCCTCGGCGATGGCTGATGATTCATTTAGACGTCGGAGAGTCAGGATAGTCCCAACTGAGAAATTTATACCGCCTCCAACTCAAACCCAGGACATTACGACCGGTAATGACCCTCCGAATTGCCACCTGGGAAGCTCATCGTCTGACCCGCCGCCCCCCCCAGCTTTTAAAGGCCGTCGGCGGCCTGGAACGGTTCCAAGTGAGCTTGCATCACAACAATCACAAGGCCGAAGTGCAAGCCAACATGCCAACGCTATCTATGAAATTCGAGATTCTTATACTGCCATTATCACGCCAGCGGATCCGCAACCTCATTCAGGGCGTCGACGGCCGGGAACAGCCCAGTCTAGTACAGCAGCATCGCAGGCGCATCCACCGCAATACAATGTAGCTAAGAAACGAAATTCCACTCCCACCGCCATGGAGCACGATTCCTACACTGTGCGGTTCTCTCGTCCAGCTCAGGATCCGCAACCGCAGCCAACATTCAGAGGCCATCGACGAACTGAACCCGAGCTCGATGAACACGACCTACCGCCATCCAGCCAGCAACCACCCACCAGTTCACTGCCACTACGACCTCAGTGGATAGAGTATACGGATGACATCCCATCCACCATCTCCACCTACAATCCCACGCCAACACAGCCGACCTACCGTGGCCGTCGCCGGGCACCTTCGCCTCGAGCGGGACCTCGCATCATCAAAGCCGCAATCCTCGCGCATCTACGCTCCACAAGTGCTTCCACGGTGTCTTCACAATCTCTCTTCTCGACTGCTTCAATCGCAGCGCTCGCCCCCTCCGCAGCTCTTGTCACGTCTTCGCTGCAGGCTCTGGCGGCGGATGGGTACCTCCTCCCTACCGACACGCCGGACTTTTGGGTCATAGTTAGTTACCAGCAACTTAGCGATATCATCGACGGGGAAGCGAAGAGCGCTATGCACAGGAGTAGGGATAGGGTAGTGCAGGTGGGACGGGTGTGGAGGCAAGCAGGTGCGCGGGGAGGACACTGGGCGGGTGTGGGAAAGGAGGTAGTGGGTGAAATTTTGGCGGGCCATTTTGGTGGTGTGGATGGGTGGGTGG
>Ga0307512_10001613_pt1 | contig 31329 bp, 23 predicted proteins | sample 14_EM_MG_FD_200267 | JGI IMG/M metagenome (GOLD analysis project Ga0307512, IMG submission 200267) | Populus trichocarpa ectomycorrhiza microbial communities from riparian zone in the Pacific Northwest, United States - 14_EM | ecosystem: Host-associated > Plants > Roots > Unclassified | place... | reverse complement strand
CTTCTCGGCCCTTCACCTCTGGGATAAGCACTCCTCAATCCCATCGGTGCTCCACTGCCTGGATTGGCTCTCCTCAATGTCACTCCGCACTCCTACACCCTCCTCTTTCGGCGCTCCTCAATTTCATTCCGTACTCCTTAACCCCTCCTCTTTTGGCGCTCCTCAGCTTAAACTTGACGCTCTTTGTTTTCATTCCGCGCTTCTCCAACACCTTATGTGGTACTCTTCTTTTCCACACAACACTCCGCACCTGGTGCTCCTCTTTTCCCCTGGTAGTTGTTCCCATTTTTCATCCAGATGTATCATATTGCCTCTCATACCCCCATTTAGATTCGCAGCTAGCTAATATCTCATTACACCTGTGTTAGATATCACAAATCGAGCCAAACGACATTCGAATTCCATTTCATCCACTCGCCAGGAACGAATAATCAGCAAATACAAGGAGTGCCTCCTGCTTCTTTGCGCCGTTGATGAATTGTGTGTTCCTGATTTCGTTGGCCCTGATGGGATGGGAGATGGAGTGGATGACATCGACACCATGTTTGATTGATATTTTTCGATCGCTTAGTTGGGTTATTGGTTTGGTGTACCTGCGTTTATGTTTGAATCTCTCGCCTATTTCTTTCGTTTCCTTAATGTAGCAAGGCACAAAATACAATGTTGAAGAAGATGACGGCTAGTATGATTCAGAAGCGATGATGAACAATAATCAATGCATCATATTCGATGTTGAGGGAAATCGATTGCTCATGTACATCCGAAGAGTCTCAGATAACGCCTGCAGTCCTCCGAATGAATATCCATAAGATCCCAGGCATTACTCAGAGTTTGTTTGTAATTCCTGGCGACACTCCCAGGTGCACCCAAAGTTCTCTCCGGCGCTCCAACATGCTCCCAAACTTATCACCATCACTTCCATCGTACTCCTGTATCAGTCATCAGAGATCCCAGTTACTCCTGTAGCTGTCGTCAGAGATCCCAGTTACTCTGAAGGCCGGCCGGAATACCCTCCTAGGGTCTGATACTCTCCTGAAATTGATGCTTCTAAGTTTACACTCCACATCCTCTCAGACACTCCTGGAGTCTTCCAGAGACTAAAATACATTTTGCTGATGAAAGAGACATTGATTGAGGATTATGTTGAAAGAGAAATTGCTGGGGCAAGAAAGCGAGTTGAAGACGCAGAGGCAGTGGTTCAGCAGGAGCAACAAGATACGAAGAATGCTGAAAACATGGGATTGACAAACAGAGAGCCCGAAAAGACTTTTCAGGAAATAGTGGTTGCTGTTGGAGACTGTCTGAGTGATCTTGCAAGTTCCAACGACGGGGAGGATGGGGAAGATGAGGATGAGGATGAGATCGGGCAGGGCAAGCTGAGCGAAGATGACGACCAGGGCTGGGTGATGGGCACTATCACCAAAATGATACCGCAGGGCATGGAGAGGTTTCGGCAGAAGCAAATGAAGTTTGACAAATTGACACAACCAAGATGGGACGATGCAGCCAACTACCTCCGGGGACGAGATAAGAAGTACGCCACATCCGGAATGAGGGTTCCGGCAGTCATTCCACTGCAAACGGATGATGTCACAGTGGCACCTGCACTGACAACATCTAGAGAGCTTCTGGAGTGTCTTGACATTGTCCCCAGAATATTGCGAATGCCACAGGGGACTTCTCGACCCAGAAGTACTCATATTAGGCTAGGTTCGGTGACTCCGCAGTCAGACACATGCACACCAAACCTTGCACCCACCGCCGAGCCCGATTCACCACCTTGGCGGAAAGTGAAGCCTATTGAACGGCTAAGCTTTTACCCGTGCATATTGCCTCTCCAGCTCATCACCATATAGATTTCAGATTTGGACCAAGACATGGTGATGGCTCCTGTGTCAGTGGAAGAATAGATAGGCAAATTGTACTTTTTGACCTTATATCTCGGTGAAAAGTGATTTGTTTACCAATTTTGCTACGTGTCAGCTTTTTCTTGATTTCAGTAACCAAATTGTGAGACGTGATAATTTGTCTGTGCAAGTGCAAGGGTCGAACGCACCATGTGAAAGATCAAGAATCCAAATCATGCGGTAAGACGCCCAACACGTACCATTTCTATCAAGTTACTGTTAAGTGACAACGTAACAGCTATAGTAGTGACACAATATCCTCACAGAATGTAATTGCGTGATGTCATACGTGTTATAGAAAGAGCGGTCAGTGCTCGTCACAAATATGTCTGAAAGACGACCATCATGCCGTATTTATCCATGTTTCCAACTGCATAACTCTCCGCACAGACTTCATGTACATGGTTGAGATATTTCACATTGCATATGGTACGTCATGGAAATCGAGAAGAAGGAGCTCGATGAGAACAGGTGAGGAAGTCGCACTATATTTACCAAAAACTGGTGAAATGTTCTACATGCTGTTAATTTCCGGCCGAAAGCACAGGACTGTAATTTGCCCACATCATCTCTGACTCAGATAGCGTGGACATCGGTTGATCAGAAATTGAGAGGTAACCAAGCTTCTTGATGCATACGATAATACTTCAACACGCAGTGATGGATCTCAATAATATGGATACGATTCATTGTATACAATTTTTGAGTGTCTGACATCTGTTTGAATGTGATTAATGTGAGTGTCAACAGAGCGTCAACGATTTTTACTCTTACACAGTCAGCAATCAAAGGGCTGCCTTGTCACATCCTTCCAAAGTGAATGTGTTGGTCGGCATTATAGCTGAAAAGGGCAATGACACGCATGTTGCCACATCCTAAAAATGAGCGTCAACAAAGTGTCAACAATTTTTGGCATTGCATCATGGATCAACAAAAGGGCTGTGCTGCGACATTAAGTCATAATCGAACTATCGGCCGCCGTTCTATGCAAAAATTGTTGCGACAACATTTCTACAATGTCCTCAAAGTGAGCATCGACAGAGTGTCAATGACTTTTGTCCCTGCATCTCCGAAAATCCAATGTCTGTGCAGCGACATTAGCCCATTGTCAAACTATCGGCCGGCTTTCTAGGCAAAAATCCTTTCGACAACATCGTCACTATGCCCTTAAAATGAGCGTCAACTGAGCATCAACAGTTTTAGGCCTTGCATCTTGGACAATCAAGGGGCTGTTCAACCACATTCAGCCGTAACGAAACATTCAGCCACCTTTCTAGGCAAAAATGCTTCTGATGACATCATCACTATGGCCTACCAATGAGTGTCTACAGAGCGTCTATGATTTTAGGTCTTGCATGTTGGAAAATCAAGGGGCTTTTCAATAACATATATCCATAATTGAACAATCAGCCGCCATTCTGGGCAATAACGCTTAAGACAACATCATAACTGTCTCCTCAAATGAGTGTCAACGGAGCGTCAACACTTTTCGATCTTACATCTTGGATAATCTAATGGTAATGCAACACAGTTCACCCACAATGAACCTATCAGCAGCCATCAGCAAAAAACATTTCTGTCCAGGTGGAATGGCTGCGTCAGAGTGGACACACTCCATCAGAGCCGTCAGGGACACCCCAGTGGCGGATCACTCCACCCCCGGCGTCAATACCATGCAGCGCATTGCATGTCGCCCTCCGATCACATTTTCGCAGTTTCTTCTTGCTCCCTCGGTCTCCTATCTCAAACAAACACTCTTGTGTTGAGGCCAACTGTGACCATACGTCGGAATGGGTTCATTGGGTACATGCTTGCATCGGGATTGCAATGCAATGGATGACGCTGCAACAATCTCCCCTCACGTTCCTTCTACATTGAGCTCGAGGGGCATACGCAGATGGTGAGAAGATATGATATGACCTGGCCGTGAGGATTCACCCATTTGTGTGGATCCACGAAATCTCGAACACAGTGAGTGAAAACAAAAGTTGGGCAAGATAGAGTGTGTATTTTCATTGAATGACAAGATGAGATGAAAATGCGATGCTGTCTATCTACCCCAGGGTCTCCCGAATATATACTCGGCATCGCTCATTCCTCCTCTGTTTCCCCTGTATCTCCGTACACCCATCATCGCTCATTCCACCTGCATTACCCCGGTACGTCCATATACCCACCATCGCTCCTTAATCATATACTTAGAGGCCGTGATAGAGCAAGTTGTGGAGATGCACCGAGAGGCCAAGATAGAGTGAACTGCGAGATGCACTTTCAGGCCGTGATCGATGGAGTTTGGAGATGCACTGGGAGGCCATGCTCGAGCGAGTTTGGAGATGCACTTGGAGGCCATGATTGAGCTAGTTTGGACATACACTTGGAGGCCAAGATCGAGTGAACTCAGAGATGCACCCCAAGGCTGTGACCGAGCGAGTTTGGAGATGCACTTGCAGTATATAATCGAGCGAGATTGGAGGAGTACTTGGAGGCGGTCGATTTGGAGGGAGGTGCAACGGCAGCTGAGACTCCATTCATTGGTTAACTTGTCATTGTGGGAATGTAGAGAGTTGAGTACAACATCCGCCGAGAGATGAGACACTGGCTGGGAGTGGGAGACTGTTGATCTTGGGATGATGCTGTACATGGTGTATGCTGTACTCGGTGTTAACTCATGATTATGGCATTGAGAGATAGAGAGGGATGACTTAACTTGGTGTTCTTAGGTGATGGTAGAGTTGAGCACAAGGAAGAGAGAGATCAGAGGAGATGGGGGAAATCATCATGAGAGACTGCGACTTAGAGAATTTAGTGTGTGAGTCAATTGACCATCCCCAATACGGCAGGTACTGGTCCTGATCCAGCGGGGAATCACACCGATACGTGGTCATCTAAACCCAATCACGCAAGTCGTACTCCTTATTTCTCATAGCCGCTGGTATCCTCCATATTGTTCTCATCTTCATCGCCCATCTCTCTCATCCTCGTCCACAACTCTATCATCATCGCAAGAACACAAAGTTAATTCAGCCCTCTCTATCTCACCATGCCATCATCATGAGTTAACACTGAGTGCAGCATACACCGAGTACAGCATACACCGAGTACACCATACACCGAGTCCAGTATACACCTAAGATAGTCTGTCATCCACTCATTCTCACGATTTCGAGTTGACCCCTGAATATAGCCTCTGTTTGCGGCGTACCTCCCTTCCGATTGACCGCCTCCAGATCAATCACCTCCAAGTACTCCTCCAATCTCGCTCGATCATAGCCTTCTACAACTGCATCTCCAAACTCGCTTGATCACAGCCTCGGAGTGTATGTCTGGGTTCACTCGATCTCAGCCTCCCTGTGCATGTCCAAACTCGCTCGATCACAGCCTCCAAGTGCATCTCCAATCTCGCTCGATCATAGCCTCCAAGTGCATCTCTGAGTTGACTCCATCTCGGCCTCCCAGTGCATCTCCAAACTCCATCAATCACGGCCTCAAAGTGCATCTCAGAGATCACTCGACTTCAGCCACCAAGTGCATCTCTGAACTCGCTCGATCACAGCCTGACAGTGTATTGCTGGGTTGTCTCGATCATGATCTTCAGGCGCACCTCGAATTGCTCTCAAGCACCTCCTTCAGCCAGTCCGGATATAGCATGTGTTGATGGGTAGCTATATAGATACATAGATACATAGATGCGAATACAAACTGAACACATGACTGTGATTTGAGGTGCTCCCAGATTTGTCGCCGGTGCTCCCAGGTGCTCCCAGGCTTGTCGTTGGCGCTCCCAGTTACTCTGAATGCCGGCAGGAATGCTCTCCCAGGGTCTGATACTCTCCTGAAATTGACGCATCTAAGTTTACACTCCACATCCTCTCAGACACTTTTTGAGGCTTCCAGTGACTAAAATACATTGTGCTGATGCTATGCAACGCAACGCGTCACCTGACCGATGGGAAGATTGTAATTCTCCATCAGAGGGTACGAGATTTGGTCAGAGCCATCAGAGCTGTCTGGAACACCCGGGTGTTTCTGACGGAAACTAGACTTGTTGCTGATGGCCTTTATTGGCAAAAATGCTAGTGACAATTTCGCGTCCACCTCCTACAATTGAGCACCCACAGCGCGTCAACAAATTTTGTGGAGGCTCAGTACACTACACATCACTGAACTACATTGCGCAGTTCCCAAATTGAGTTTTACGCCGTCAGTCTTTTCAATCTGTCCTTGTATACAACTTCACAAATATGCATGCAATGTCTCACAGATCTGATTTTGTTTCTTGTAGCTCTACAGTCAATATTTAAGAACCCGCAGTGTGCTGTACTATAACGTTACTGTCAGCAGTCTCAAGAGTCCAATTACCCAGCCTTTTGATTGCTACCGCCATGTCGGATTCACAATCCTTGAACACCTCATTGCTAGAGGTCATGATCTCTTCCAAATATGAATGTGTTATTATTCGTGATTTGAACAACCTTACTTTACAAATCATCTTTGATGCTTGTGGGGCTTCAATGAATGTAAGCTCGAAACGTCTTATTGCTTGGAATAATTCTAGACATGCATCTTGATGGAGATTTTGTTGGCACTGCGCAATTAAGGAGACTGGCTGCCCTGGAATCATATGCATTGTTTGTCATCGAGTTATTGACCATCCATCAGAATATGGGACCAGCTCAATGGGGAAACACTTGCTGGCAAACGCTCATATGGCAAAGTTAAACAGATTGACAGTGACAGAGGTTATTGAATTGACTAGTTCGACAGTCGATGACACAGCTTTGGCCATCCTGAAGAGGCAAGAAAGTTGAAGAATTAAAATTGTAAGTTCACTGAGGAAATTCATATTTGACATCCAGGTTAAACCATATTGACCAATATGACAGACAAAACGCTTCAGACTGGCAGCTAAGAACTTTGACACTTCCGACTTCCACCAAGACACGTGGAATTGCTACCTCATGTTAGGAATTCATTCAGCTCATATTCCATGGAATGCTATATCAAATGTCGAGCGACGCCGGTCATATAAACCATTAAAACGTGACCAAGTGCTGCAATCCGCTATGACCCTCAGTGACATTTGCCGGAGGGAATATGCACTGACCGTGGATGCAATCAATAAGCAATTCCTGTCATGTAATACAGTCAGTTTAGCCTTGGACAGATGGACATCAACAAACAAACCAGCCATAATGTTGGTCAATGCTTGCTATATGGATCGAAATTTGGCATTTTGTGAAGTTCAACTCGATTTCAATGAGGTTGATCGCCCATTCATTTCCGGTTTTGAAAGCTAATTAAGGATGATAGGTCATGGGCCAACATTCTGGAGCGAGGCTAGCTGAACATTGGAAGGAGGTGCTTGATCGTTTTGAGCTTACTGATGGCTGTTTGCTGGCAATTATGACTGACAATTCTTCCTCAAATTACTCGATGACACGCAAGCTGCAATCAACACCTGAGGCCTCCGGAATCGAGTGGCCTGCAGAGAGGAACCACATATGATGCATGGCACACATCATACAGCTTGCTTTAGGTGCATTCATAAGCAGTCTCGGTGTAAAAGGCCGCTCCAAGTCTTGAGAAGCCCATGAGCGCGATAGGCAATTTGGAGAGAATGAAAGCATAGACATTGGGGAGAGTCAAAGACTTCCAAAAGAGGGCAATGCTAGAATCAACGAGGTGTTGGCCCTGAGTCCAGGTTTAGCAAAGATAATTGAGAAAGTACGTATTTCAACATATTTTGAAAGTCCTGAAACTGATCTTCATTTAGAAGCGAATGCTTGCTGTATTGATCATGCTGACACCTGGTTGTCGAAATGAGTTCATTGACTGTCAGAAAGCCAAAGTCTGCATTGCAGTACTACCCATTATGGATGTGAAGACACGTTGGAGCTTGACACTGGATTTGCTCAAGCACGCCTACCAATTACGAGAATTCACACACGAGTGGCTCCAAAATCCAACACACAGCGATTACCGGCCACTCTTCACTTCACATCATGAATGGACCATTGTGAAGTAGATCATGGAAGTATTGACGCTGTTCCAATAGGGGACCCTGTGGATGTCAATGCGGCATACAGTCACATTGTGTCACATTATCACAGTCTACAATGTCATGTTCAATCATATGGATGGCATTATGCGAACTTTGGCTAAGAACAAGACTCACTGGAAGGAAGACTTGTTCTTCGTCGTGAAGTTAGCTCCACAAAAGCTGTCCAAATGTTACTCTGAAGTGACTCCAATGACGGGTATGGTTCCCATTTCAGCACTTGTCCTCGATCCTTTCCAGAAGTCACGAGCATTTAAGAAGTGGGGCAAGGGAATGAATAATAATCCTGAGGACGAGACATCCTGTACTACCCAATCCCAAGAGGCCTTTCTGAAGTATGTGGAGAACAGATACTGCGCCAAACGTTGACGTGTGCCATTCAATGAACTCAAAAACTTTCCGAGCAGCATTCTCGTCCCCTCCATATCAGCTTCACGATTCTCTCGATCACCATCTGATCTATATGATTTGTCCTGCGATGATGAGCAATACTTACTGCCTCACAGCGTGGCTGAAACAACACCCGGACGAAGCAATCACGCAGCACGCTGACTGATAGTGTTAGCAATGGTTCCAACCCACTAGAACGGCTCCGGGTTAGCGTTGGAACCGGAACCAAACCATACCAACGGTTATACCACATGAAAACCCCTGACCTTTGCATTTGGGCCGGGTTCCACCTCAACACACCACCTTTGCAAACCTAGGTTTTTCGCTCCAATTAAGTATGTGAGTTCTGATCGTATCGTGACATGATCAATATGGAGCTTGTGCAGTTCTAGCCTCTCTTTCGCCTCCGGCGTTCAGATACGCAATGCGACCAATATTCGTTGAGTTGATATCAAAAACCCGCAAATCTCGCTTGAAATTGGGCCTTTATTCACAGCAACTCAACCAATGTCAGTCGGATCGCAAATCTGGAACCGGGACATGAAAGAGCGCCTAAAACTGCACAATCCACGTATTGGTCATGTTACAATCCGATCGGAACTAGCATACATAATTGGAGCCCAAGCTGTATGAACCACACTGTTGGAATCGCAGTCCAGTTCAAGCCCCGCCAAAAGCCCACGGTTCTATGTCCAGTCCGGGTAACAACCCACCTAGACAAAAGTGGGTCTGGTTTCTGGACAGGGCTGGAACCGAACAAGAAGGATTATCCGGTCCAAACCCGGACCGCTGCCTGGTTACCTGGACACGTTGCTAACACTACTTATTGACCGCTGTCAGGCTCTCTTTGAATTCACTGCCTGAAGTACCAAAGAACTGGGGGCAAATTAATCCAAATCTCAATAGTTACCACTCTGACCCAATGGAGATTAGCAGTACATTTTGGATGCCGGACATAACCAACTGGTGGCACCACCAAGAGGAAACGCACTCATAGTACACCAATCTCTCCAATGTGGCATGCAACATATTTTCGATCATACCACAAGGTGTCGGAGTGGAGGCCAGTTTTTCCCTTTCGTGATAAGCTGTTAGGTGGAGGCAGTCACAAACCAGCGGCGAGACCCTTCACGAAATAGTTGTTGTAAGGCACTTTGCTCGAGGTAATAATGGGATTTTGGCAGGCGATGACCCAGTATTGGATATGATGAATACATGAAATGACTCAAAAATGAAGCAAGAGGTGGAGGACAGGAAATTGCACAGAATGGCCAAGGTCCACAACTTTTTGGAGATGTGGCAGGGCAGCCAAAACCTACGTGCTACATACACGAAAGCTCGCACCCAACACCGGCAGCTGACAGCTGTAGGATACATTTCGGACACAGAAGAGATCGTCAAAGCATTCTGGTCACTCTTCCAACATGATGGGGTGGCTGCATTGAAATTGTCAGAAAGATCACCGTTGCCACCAGCTTTGTCTGCAAAGGACCTCAATGGAGGACAAACTCAAATATTAAATATCCGCCAAATCGGAAGAATCAACCGTCATCCATTAGACGGTGATGGAGATTGCGCACCTGAAGGCTTTTCGGATGCCAAAAATTACCTAAACTGGCATGGCCACTTGGATAATCCAAACAACAGTGAAGACGATTGCGCTGCAGACAATGAATCTGATATTGAGCAAAACAATGGCATCGAGGATCTGGAATGCCCAGAACAGCAGAATGTGAGTGCCGCGCCAAATGTTCCCGGATTGGTTCAGCCAACACGGAAGTCAGAGAGACGGGCAGAAATTGTGTTAGTGATGGTCAATGCAAACAAAACGAGGAAGAACAAGGGATTGAAGAGAAAGTAGGACAGAATGCGTCAATGGTTCACCAGCTTCTTTATATAGCTTGACCAAGAGTTTCAGTTAGAGATATATCATGGGCAAATGGTGAGCAGTAGCTTGTGAATATTGGTTGATGAACACATGTATAGCAGGCGCAATGATTCTTTTGGCAAGACATATCATTTTTGGTCCTGTGAGAGTGAACGGTGCAGCAATATTACTGTGCTCAGCTTTGCCACAGCGCCGAGTCTCAATCTGACAGAAAGACAACCACTAAGTTCAAATCATGATGAAAACAATTATCGATGGCAGCAGATGTCGAATGGACAATTCATCAAAATGAGCGTCAATCGAACGTCAACAATTTGTGGTCTTGTATGTACCATAATTCACCAGTGATTTGGTTGCTGTTATTCATAACCAATTTATTGGCAGCTTGTATAGGCCAAAGGGACAGCAACATGGTCACTGCCCCATTCTAAGAATGAGCGTCAACAGAGTGTCAACGATTTTTAGCTTTGCATCTTGGGTAATTTATGTTCCAATTGGTTGCAGACATCCATATATGAGATATCGGCAGCCTTTGGACCCAAAAACAACAGCAACATGATCACTTCTGAATCCTGAAAATGAGTGTCAATGGAGTGTCAACACTTTCAGGTCTTGCATATTTGGTAATGAAGGCATTGCACAGATCTTCCTCCGTATAACAGTATTATTGACCACCTTGATAGCCAAAAATACAATATTTTAAAAGTCAAACACAGATTCTGAATTAATTGATATTGCAAACTGCAAAACATGCAAAAGCGCATTATTGGTTGTTGAAAACGCGATTTTGATAAGATACTATTAACAAACTACAAAAAAAAGAGCCTGTTATGAATCTATAGATGGACCCGCTGGGCAACCCGCTGACAACCGGCCCAAATCAGATGGGTTGGGAGTTTACCATCGAACCGTACCCGAGAGGACGGTTTGGGTTTATTGGTGACCCGGACCGCCAATTTGGCAATGGTTCGGTTTGGGTCACGACCCGGACCCGAAGTGACGCTCTGGAACTGTTGCTAACACTACCAGAGATGGACTGAGTGATGGTAGGTGTACAGAGATACAGGGATAATAGAGACAGACTAAGCGATAGTGAGTGTACAGAGATACAGCATTAATGAACATAGACTGAGTGATGGGCAGGGTGGCATATAAAGATACTGGGATATTAGAGCTTGACTGAGTGATGGGGAGTATATATTCGGTAGGCAACTGGATGGATAGACATCATCTCATCTTATCATTATATACCGAATATACACACTCTATCTTTACCAACTTTTTGTGTCACTCACTCTTGGTAAGATTTCTTATACCCACACAATTCCATGGTTTCTCATGGCTTGGTAGTATCACATCCTCTCACTCTCTTCCAATTCTTCTGGAGCCAGAACCACTGTTTCTCACAAATACCCTTCAGATGCCATGTGAGGTGCAGCAGAGTATTCATTATCCCCTCTCTTCCTTCTTGCGCTGTCATTTCACCACACCGCACACCAGGATGGCTGCTGCATCAACCCAATCAACTCCAAGATCTGTTACCTGTACTCCCAGGTACACCTGAAAGCCACTGCATTGGTCCAGTAAACACCTGGATTTGACTATCCTGGCATTCTGGTTTGACATTATCCACATACTCTCAGAGGCTCCCCATAAAAGAAATGGATTTTGCTGATGTGAGGCCAAAGATCAAATGATAATACTGACACAGTAGTCACAATATTTCCAAGTTAAGGAAAAGTCATAACCATTGAGAATAATATGACAATCACCATTAGCACAATCCAATGCAATACCATGATATACTATTTGACAAGTAAATACAAGTATAGTAACAGTAGTTCAATCATCTCCTTGCTGAATTTATTGTAATTTTGTTCTACCAACTCCAGACCCATTGGCCAATTTGTCCAACTGTTCGGTGACCATGCAAATACTGCAGTATCCTTGAGTTGAACTGCTGCATGCCTTCCTATGAGGTATACTGAGCCATTGGTAATATATCTTCGTGGCAGTACCTTTCTAGTGGCAGATATAGTCTTAGTGACAGTTATTATTTTCTCATTACCATTCTGACTATAGCAGAGGTTTTTGGGCTCCTTCCCAAACATCCTTGACTTTAAGTACTTGGTCAAGGAGGAATTCTTTTTCATCCATATTGTGAATATTCTCCAGAAGTACATTGAATTATCTAATAAGCTTTCTGAGCTATTCTAAGGTTAGTCAAAAAAAGCAATTGATTAACAATCTACTTTACAGAAATAGTCTTTCAAAATAGTAGGATGATTTGTATTGGCCCGCTGATGATCTAGACTTTGACTGAACATGGCAGCAAGAGTGGAATTGGATTTGATAAATCGAGCAGCCCAGTGTTTACCAACTTTGCAGCGTTTGGATATGGATGACAGTAATTTTATCAATCCTTCCATAATTCACATTATAATTTGATGACCCAGATCATCTAGGGCTTTGCAGAGCCGAACAATGGATTTCTCTCCGTACCCAGTAGGTAGCTCTTGTAATCAGTGGGCTTCAGACCTTATCTGGGACCCTCGGAGGTGGTCATACAAAGTGGTATCAGGAAGACCATCAGTAGAAACAGCAGAACGAATAGATGGCTCAATGCCAGCCCAGTAATCTTTCTTTGCATAGATAATATCATTCTCACAGTCAGAATTAATCTGTCCTTCCCATAATTTTGTTGTAAATGGGAGAGCTCATACACTGTGGTGGCGGACGGTGTAAATATACGGAATTAACCAGCCGAGAAGGGCCACTCAGTGTGTTACCCGGTGTGGTGGGAAAACGGCTCCCACCACTACACATCCACGCAATTGAGTGGGTACGTGAGTGGGTACGTGACTGGGTTAGGGTTATCGCGGCTCTGCATCACACCATCGACAAGGTTGAAAAACCTTCGCTGGACGGCATCCGACACCACGACTCAGAGACCTCACCAATCACGCATCTCATCTGTTTCCTTCTTCTCTCTTTTGTTTCTTAGTTTCTAGCCAATCAACTATCTCGCTGCGGCTACTCCCTCCCTACGCTCCTCGAAACGAAACCTCCATTTTCGTAGCTTCCTACGGAAGCTGCAGTGTGCGATCTCCTGATCCGGGATTTCCGCCACACCGGCTGACAGGTAAATGTGTCTCGGCCGGCTTCCCGGTAGAATACGTTATGCTTACATGTTGTAGGGGGGACTGCGGGTGGGACAATGACCAGATGAAGCTTTTTGTATGTAGAACAGACCAGTGTGGTCGGGGTTTGGAGACGGTTCACAAATGCTCACCAGTTCATGAGATGGACTGTAAATGAGGCTTAACTCCGGACAGTCACTTTTGACCGTCACTTCCATGCCATCACTCATGACTGTCCGAGTTTTGGTTGACAGTTTAAAAATATCTCCCAGGAGTATTCACGGTTTGGTTACTCTGCCATGAAGAATGATAACTATGCACCAAAGAATTTGTTGAGAAGGAATAAGGGATTAAAGAGGTTGGGGAGCTAGTGGGACCGAAGAGGTTGGGGAAGGAGGTTGGGCTTTCAATATTTGGCCGCCACCTGCGAGAGTCTTTAAAAAGAAGATCATTTCTGGTGATATTGATTTGAGTAGTATACAGAACCTCATTATCCTTCCACCATGGCTACCCTCGAAGCAACTCAACACAGACCTTCCACTGCTTCAGCAGATATTTCGGCTACTGATCACCAATATCCTCCGTTCCAATGGGCCCCTGATACCAGTCTGCATGCTTCATTGATTGAGTCAGTACGAGCTGCTATATCAGCAATTCCCTTACAACATCTGCAGCCTTTGAGTAGGCATGAGTGCTATGTATCTACAGAGGCTGGCCATATATGGGTACAAGATTACACTTTTTCCAGAGGTTTTGCCGTAGTGGTAGAGAGTAAGAATAAAACCAGGCTACGACTGCAGTGTATACATCATAAAGGCCATACAAGAAATACCCGTGGCCATGGAGAAGAGATAGACGAAAGTACTAGACAGCGAAATACATCTGTGAAGGGAAACGGTTGCCGGTAAGCTCATCTTCTTAACTGCTTCTGTATGATTTTGAAACTGATTGTCCTTGCTTTTAGCTAGCTGGCAGTGCTATATCTCTCATAAACGGATACCCGGGGGTCATACTGATCAGAGAGGGTGGCTTCTTGGCGTAACCTGCGATGACCATAACCATGATATGGTACCGAATCCATTTTCCTACACAATTCACAAAGACCGAGATCCTACACATGCAGATGCAGTACAACAAGCAATTGTACACCAGGAAGCCAATATCCCATATTCAAAATCAAAGGAACTACTTAGTCTACAGGGGATGCACCTGCCCAGCAAGGAATTTTACAATGTTAAACGCTCTGGAACAATACGTACTCAAGAAGATATTGTGCAGGATTTCATTCGCCAGCTGGATAGAGTGGCATTTCAAGTACAAACCCGGGAGATTTTGATATGTTCTGAGGATGCTGGAAATATTACAGCCCGGCAAATCGTCCAGATTGTCTTCTGTACTGATGACCAAATCAGTCTTGCACGCCGCTTTTGCAGTGACTTTTTCTTTGGAATTGATGCTACATTTCGTACAAATGTGCTCAAAATGCCATTGTGTATTCTTGTTGGTATTACAAATACTGGGCGGACATTTCCAGTGGCATTTAGTTTCATCAAAACTGAAAGCCAATTGGACTTTGACTTTATTTTGATAACACTACGGAAACTGATTTGGGATGGCAACTGCCCACCACCACGGGTATATCTAGCAGATCAAGGAAAAGAATTTCCACCAGCTTTAGCTCAACACCATCCGAGTTCAATTTTACAGTTCTGTGAATGGCATGCAGTTCAAAATATACGTACCAGAATAACCAGTGTTGGCCGTTATTCAAAGGACAGACGGCTGGAATTGGACGATTTAATATGGTTATATATCAAAGCAAATTCACTTGAAAACTTAGAAATGGCCCGCAATGATTTAATGGGTGGATTGCACCATCTGGAGCAGGAATATTTGCGGAAGAATTGGTTTACTACAGAATTACATGTGTGCCGGGCATACACCAAGCAATATGCAAACCTTGGATGCAACTCTACTCAGCGGAATGAAACTTACAACCGTGCAGATAAAAGTTCGTTGAATCCACAGCTGACCTTGGAGGAATCCACACGACGCCTCGATGAACGTATGAAGCAGTTGATGTGGACAATTGGAGAACATGAAGCTGCTTCACACACATCAACACCACTTTTAGTTCATGATACTATTGCATTTTTGCTTTTGACTGGAGAAATTACACACTATGCCCTACAAAAAATAGCACCTGAATGGGAAGCGGCCAAACAACTGGAACATATGGAACTGGGTACTAGTATTCTACCAAAAGATTGCACACACTTCTGTGAGCTTCCACTACGGTATTCACTCCCTTGCCGCCACTATCTCCATCCAGCTGTCATTGAGGGATTTCCAATTCCATTATCATTAATTCACCCCCGGTGGTGGATCGATGGACCATCTGTTGTTAAAACTGATTGGACTATGGGTTACTATGATGCCACACTGGACCCAGCACTCTCTCGGTTTCAAGATGACTTTGCAAATAGTGGAAGAAATCTAGTATTATCATCTGCCTCAGCAATTTCTATTGCACAAGCTCAACTACCTCATGAGGAGTCTGAGCGATTGGCAGAGATTTTCAAACGACAGAACGATCAGCTCCTTGCAACTATCGAAGAAAGAAGAGTTGCACACGACTTTTTTGGAATTTCAACTCCGCAATTACCACCACAACCACCAGCACAACTGCAATCATGGTTACAAGAAAAGAAAAAGAAGGGTAGTACATCAACTCGTGCTCTTATATCATTTGAAATGGTAGAGCGACAGGTTCAGGACGAAACCCTGATCATACCTCAGCTAAATCCAAGTCAAATACCTGCAGTAATTGCTTTAACACCATTAGTACCATCTAAGGCAAGCACTGTGCCTGGTAAACGAACTCGAGGGGATACCACTACTGGTTCTGGACCTAGAGGTGGGGTGCGGTTATTGGATGGTCATAGAGCTGGGGATGGGGATGGAGAGCTGCATGCAGGGTCAGGTACTGGTGCTGGATTAGACTTGCAATCTCCAGATGGGAAGAAGGTGATAGTAGCACGCAGAGGGCGATCAGGCAAAGGTGGTCTGGTGCACGGTCTTGAGTAAGGTGAAGCCGAGTCGAAGCAGTGTTATAATAGTCTTAATAAAAATGACCAAAACTCGGACAGTCATAAGTGACGGCATGGAAGTGACGGTCAAAAGTGACTGTCCGGAGTCAAGCCGCCAAATGTTACGAACCGGCGACCGCAGTTGGCGAACCGCAATGGTGGTCTATGGAGCGGAACACATATAATAGATATCCATCGCGGAAGCACGCTTCGAAACTCGCCTAGCCACCCCGGGCTCATTCCATCAACCTATCACACATCTATTTTGTCGCCGCAGACACGTCCTTTCTCGAGCTAGTTAATTCATCAATAGCGGAACCCAATACTCCCGAGAACCAGCCCCCAAAACTCATGTCCTGGCAAGCACTCGCGTGCATGTTAGCGCGCGTCGCATGCAAAACGCTAGCTCCTTAGCTCCCAACGACCAGTATAATGACGATGACATCTTGCTCATTCTATCGGTCGACATAGAACTGATGCCTACTGACGAGCTCCAAGAATCAACGCTGATTCGCCGTTCTACGGTCTTAGGGTATGTCTACAACGCTTTTTGTTATGGCAAACTACACGTTCAGACATGACCCCTCCGAATGCAAGATCGGTAGAAGGTGAAAGCGTTGCAACGTTGACAGCTAGTCAGAATGAATAGAGTAGGTATCCCGCGGATAAGGTTATACCAGGATCTCACTCCTGCTTGCGATCCCTCATTAACCTCAGCTTCGGTGCTTTCAATATCGAGGAATTCCACCCGAAAGATTCGCTGTGCTTGCATTCAATATCAGACTACCTATGCAACTTGTGAGACACGGTAGAATTTAACCTAGAGTGAAATAATTGAATCTCTGCCTTCCGAGATACTCGGATCATAGAAAGTTGGTCCGAACACCCCATTTCTTGAAGTCAGTTTTTGCTGTGCGACCAGGGTATTTACTTGGGGGGAAAGAGGCCGAGACAGAGTCTATTTGCTGTGAACCTACACTTCCTTCCTTCCTGCCAATTTAGTACGTGGCGCTCTGATAATTCCTCATTTGGTGGGATTTCTTCCAGAAATGGAGTGTGACCTTCCATGACCCAAGTTCTGTCTTCCGCACACCTTACCTCGCTTCTGCTTTTTTAAGTCATGCCATCGTGATCCTTGAACGTCTTCGGCACAGAAGCGACATACAACAATTCTATATTCCCGAAATTTGGTATACGAAACGGCACCGTTTTAACAAGCGCTTATACAATTGCTTTTAGAGTGTTGTGTCTCATACGGGATCACGTCTGCGGGCCGGCGCTAAATCACCCAGACTGTTAGTTTACTTGCAATTCGCGGTTCAGGCTAGATTGGACCGAAGATAGTCTAGGCGATTGCAAGCGTCCGCAAAACCGAGGTCCCCAAATAGGCTATAAGGAAAGGTTGCCGCTGCGAGATAGATCTTGTCGAACGAGAGCAGCTCGTAGGTTCTAATTGTTAACGAATCTAAAATTGAAAGCAGATAAGCTCATAAAACTCGAAGTTACAATTGGCAGTTCCATACATAACTATACTAGAACCTGTTAGTGTGGGCTTCGAAAATCGTATCCATAGTCCATTGATTCTCACATGTAACCTCTCTTTTACAACTGCACAGCAGTGCGGATTCACCAGGTGGCATACATCTATCATTCACTAGTTGTGCCTTGCATATTTCAAAGGAGAAATTACCTTCGCTACTAACACTCGGAATGAAGGGTTCCAAGGCGGATGGCGCCCATCCAGACTATCCATCTCACTATCCATCCAAGTCTTATTGTCTGTGTAAAGGGTGCCGGTGGGCAATTTATGTTGAGATCGAAGACCACGGGTGAAAAATTATAATTATGTACGATACTGTACCGATCACTATGGTTCGGATGTCAGCAGTCAGACGGGGGTGTCCGTCCGGCGTTTTTTTCGTATCGGTCAGCGTCAGTTTGATGCCGTCCGAGTTGCAAAAGTTGTCAGCACCTAGCTTGTATTTATAAACGTCAGTTTGACGAGTTGGTTTTTGTATGTATGTACACTTAGAAAATAAATTCTCAATATGAAGTATTCTACCCCATTCTGGCCCAATCGGTCCCAAATACTTGAATTCTCATAGTCAGCACCAGAGTGACCGACCACTCCAAAGCTGTCAACATTGGTTGTCCGAAGCAATACTTGCCGTCAGCACCGGACAGCGTCCGAACCATAGTGATCGGTACAGTACGTTGTGGATGTCACTCAATTACTACTATAGGAGGATCGTTACTTACGTATTTAACTTACCATATCAGACATCAACACCTCTTACTCATTCTCTTCGTCCTACCCCTCTTCCTGCCCGACCTGCATCTTCCCTGCTCCTCCTCTACATCTTGCTCCTCCGTCACGGCTGCAATGAGTCTTGGATGGATAGTGAGATGGATAGTCCGGACAGGCGCTAGAGGCGGGGATCAAATGTCAGTTCATGCAGTATAACTCGTTACTTAGTGATAACTTCTCAGAAACTTCGAATTCGGAAGCAGCATAACTCCGTAACGATCCTAGATACAGAATTATAGAATTATGTCTGAGAGATAGAGACTAGTGTCCGTGGATATACCTAAAGCAGCTCCATATGCAGCCGGCTTCATAGGGCCAAAACTTGCAGCACGTCTTATTCTAACACAACTTGGCAGTCACTGACCGCTGAATTCGTACGTGCATATGGCCAAATGGTCCATGGATCGGGCGACTAATACTCAGAACCGTGCGCGCACTGCCGTCGGCCGTCGCATAGCCAGAGCTTATCATAATTGTGGTATATCCTCAAAATGACAGCAGATGCAATCAGCCTGCACTGTATACTTATCCACTTGTGTTGTCTTAAGTAAAGATGACTTGCGCGGAACACTCAACACGGATTCTCATTCGTGCTCGTGCTTTAAGGCTAAGGACGTCGCCCGGGTGACCACCATCCTCTGCCACTATATGCTCCAACGTGCAACAGCTACTCACAGGGATGGTCATCATAGTGTGCCTACTAGTATCTAAGAATGTAAGCCTAGCTAACAGCAGCGTACCTGCGGAGTATCCGTCCCATATCCGTGCAAGACTTTTTGCCAGCCAGGTAACAGTGGAGCCAACTACTATATACTATGGAGGTATACAGAGTAATAGTGTACTTATCTTCTTCCCAAAGAGAGGAAGCGCTGAGCAAATAGCAGTTATGCACAACTACAGCCGATGGCTTCATAATTCCTTCAACTCTCAGCTCCACACTAAATATATGTGATACCTAGCAGGATAAACATACTACTCTCCAGGACCACCTCCGCCATTAGTTGAAAGGTAGGGGCAAATTTCCGGCTGAGGACTGGTCCGTCCGCGAAATATCTGGAGCTGGCCGTGACGCAGGGTCGCATAGTCGCAGTTTTTCTCAATTAAGCAAGACAAGGGCGATAGGCGAACCGAGAATGTGGTGGTGGCTTGTAGACGGAGCTTAAGCCCACTCAACTCACAGAAAAGTAAGCAAGTCTAAAGAGCTTCTTGAAGTTTCCTGTCAACCGACTACAAAATCTCAGGAATGTTGGGGCTATTGGGAGAATGGCACCTGCGGCTGGGATCACAGCATCAACTTGACACTGGAAATTATCAGAAGGGGCAAATATAGTGGAGGTAGAAGTTGGGTTGTATAAATTAATTCTTGGGATTTCTTCCTCCAAGTCCTTGGACGGATATGGGACGGATACCCCGGGGCTGACAGTAACACTGCTTTAATTGTTACGATATGGAAGTTGGGGAGAACCGTGTGCATGTATTCTATGGTACAGAGAAAAGAGAGAAGGAGAAAGACTCGAGATATATACAGAAAATTATGAGAGAAAACTTTGATGCTTCGCCACTCGCCACTCGCCACTCCCCACTCTGAGTCACTTGCCACCGGATATGTAACATTAATCGCCGATCATTGAGTGAGTGAGCTCGTATGATTCATGCAGAAAACGCGGCACATTTGTTCACAGATAGATGAATGGTGAATAAACGCGCCGGCTGAGTGGGTAATCCTTTGCAGGCAAGTCGCAGCGAGGCCAGCCATACCTCGGATGGCCTGATGTTCTACCAAACAGTCAGGGTACAGAGTTCTTAGGCAAGGGTGTTGCTTGAAACAAGTGAATTGATCCATATATAAGTTCGTGTAAACATACCCGCCCCGCCTGTCCATATATCCTGAGAACGCCTCACACACACCCCGCTATTCATATATCCGAATATGCAAGGCGGGGCAGCAGCGGGGACGAGGTGATTGTGCGTAGATACCCTCTGACCTCCAGGAAGGCAACTAACAGATTAAGGTTGCGGGTGTTTGGTACGATATTTATCAGAGACCTCCGCCATTTTATCGAAAACTTGGCGAATTGGAACAAGTTATCTCACTATATACTCGGTAGGCAATTAACCTGTTAATTGACTGAGAGGGTAGAAGTGCCTATTATGAAAAGGCAGTGAACCGCAGGATATCGGGCTGGAGTATTGTACTTCGTCACTAGTAAATGTCTTAGAACAATATGCGGGCCTAACTGTTGCTTCGTATCAACTGCAGCTGGCGACATTGAGATTCTACGCCGAATAAAATAAAGAGTTTTAGACAACTGTTTCCGAAAGATAAAAATATTTATTAACAAGGAAAATATCCGTTTATGGTACTTCTTCGGGAAACTTCCGTTCCAATTAAAAACGGAATCGGTGCGGGTGCGGGGCGCATAACATTATAACAGCAGAATATCCCGGATGGGGATCATCTACTGTCTCGAACGCTAATTGAGGATCGCCAGATTTTGTTTCACGGACGATTAGCCGTCTTGGAGTGGCTGGTGTTGAGGCTAGCAAAATATCTTAGACAATTCAAAGACAGACCAGAATATTTGCTTCGCTCGGCATCCCGATCGAGATCGGAGTCCGCACACGCGCTTGCATAGACACTCGCCGCAGCAATATAGATATCAGAATCAGAAGGAACCTCCGAAATTCTTTATTCTTCAAGCGCTGCGCGCTGATGCAATTAAAGCACAATACATACCACTACCCAATGCACCTTTTTCCCCCATAAACCGAAAGTAGTCGCTCAAATGAAACCATTAACGTTTGAACGCAGTATCCAAGACAAAGAAAGTCCCATCAAATGCAACATCCTGACCTGGTGATCCCCCATAACTTAATCCCTCGCTCATTCGTTCACTCATGGTCAAATTCTCGAGCTTCTATCAAGCTCCCCAGCTGCTGCATCAACAAACACCTCCCCCCTCGTCCCTTTCTCTACCGTGGCCCCATCAGAGTCCTGCCCCGGGTTTGCACTCGTGTAGTCCGCCACAAGCAAGAGTTTGTAGATTCCCGCTGACGCCGCTGCACCGAGAATTGGGCCGACCCCTACAACAGCATTAGCGCGCGGGTTAGTCGTCGCAACACACAGACACTTACAATAGATCCAATGATAGCCACTAAACTTTCCAGCCACCACCGCCGGTCCAAAAGACCTCACAGGGTTCATGGATGCTCCGGTGAAGCTTATCCCTACAAGATGTCCCATCGCTAGCGCACAGCCAATCACAAGCGGCGCCATAAATGTCGACCTATGCTTTTCAACCGCAATCTATTCCATGCAGTCAGCACCCAACGTAATGCTTCTCCCACGTAACTGGACGCGTACCATAAACACGGCCAGCGAAAGCTCCGCTGTCAAGACCAGCTCGATGAATACCCCTTGCGCTATGCTAACCCCCTTCCCCAGCTCCGTCTGCACTTCTAGCGGCCCGGGAATCAAGGCTTCTGCCACCGCTGCAGCCGCAATTCCAGCAAGTATTTGGCTCAGTGCCAGCAATGCGCCTTTTGCAGGCGTCATGACTCGTAGGAGGACGAAAGCCAGCGTGAGGGCTGGATTGAAGAGGCCGCCAGAGACACGGTAGAATAGCCACACATTGACGGTGAGGGAAATACCGAACGTGAGAGAAATGTAGAGAAGTAGTTCGACGGGTGAGGCATCGGGTGATTTAGCGTGCGCTTCCTTTGCGGCTTGTGTGGCGCAGTAGCCCAGTGTAAGGAAGAGGAAGGTTCCGAGGAATTCGCCAGCCTAATAGCGGAGTTAGAAGGAGCATTTGCGGAAGAGGAAGCGTGTGTACATACTGCGGCGATTGCATCTGGCAAATTATTAGTAGAGGTAAAGAGAGGAGAGACGAATGTACATACAGTTCTTTGCGATGCTGTTATGTGAGAGTGGGAAGCGGCGCCCGGAATGACCAGATTCGTCGGCAATCGGCGCAGTTGATGACGAGGTACGGTCTTTTCCACTCATGATTTTGTGGTTGAGGGTTCACGATGAAGCCCAGAAGTTGCAGTTAAGAGCTCAAACGGCGCCTGCAAGAATACTTATAATGCGGCGGTGCAATAGCAACGAAACGTCCGCAGCAAGGAGGCAGCGTCTATATATATGCACTGCAAGCAAAAGGGGGTTTAAAAATGAGGGGTAGGAGAATCGAATTATTTAAAAGGCGGTAGCGAAGAAGATGAAGAAGAAGAGGAAGAATAATATTATGCAGAATATAAAGAAATTTCGTGTGTCGAGGTGAGCGGAAGGGATGTGTGCTTTATCTAGGAGCGGGCTTCGGTATGACCCCCCGAGTATGCATATACCTTGTCAAGTCAGACCGCAGGCAGTTCTCGGTACCGGGAGCTGCCTCACTTGTACTCACCCAACCCTGGGGTCCTGCCAGAACTAAGGCTCCCCAAGATGAACCGATGCAGAACGGGGGCGCTATAGTTCTAGCGAAAAAAACACGCGTGAGACAGCATTTCGACCTGCCGACTTAGTTCATCTTGAGGGGAATTGTAGGCGAATTGAAGTCGAAAATCAAAAATTCAGGTTCTCAGCCGCCAGAGTATCGTATCAGGCTAAGTGCAATTATAGCCGCCCATCTAATTGGATGCACACCACCACCAGTTATCTCGAGTCTATTCACAGTAACCTCCACGACTGTGATGATTTCATACCTTTCAGCTCAGGCAAAAACCAGTTAAACTTGAAGGATGTATGCAACTCTGGGATTCGACACTCCAGATCTTGGCCAACCCGCTTCGATTCAGCAAATGCAATCTCAACCCTCGTGAACCTATCCCGGTAGTTAACGATCAACTGTCCATTTTTCACGCGCCGTTCATGGCTAAAAGCCTGCTCAACAAGAAGCGGGCATCCGCGTGTTGCATACGATGTGTGACGAATGCGAACAGTTATCACATTAATCGTGAGAGCCCGTTGCATTGCAGTATTGCATAGACATAGTCTCCGTCGTCAACGATAAGGTATACTATTATCTAAAGCGTACTCTACGATTTCTTACTGGCGGCGATCGACGACGCGCGGTGGGAAGCAAGGCGGCGGAGTTTGGAAGATAAGGGATTTTGGAATGCAACCTTAGAGTGCAGCGTTGAGCTGACATTGATTCCGAGCGGCGGCTGTGCTTCGCCGAATCGAAACGATCGTTCTGCAAGCTGGTGGCACCACCAGAAAGCAGCAATATTATAGTCCAATCCCGAAGAACAAGAAGTTTGTACGCCTGTCGGGAGGCCAGAATAAAGCTGCGGACTGGATGGACTTTCTGTTTCAATAGGCGGGGCTCAAACAACTTAGCCGAGACTGTATTCTCTGCTCTGCGCATCCACCTAGGGCGGCCAATGGCGATTGCATGGTGTCGATGACAACGATCTGACAGGCAATCGGCTGAAACGCGCTACACATCAGTCTGTTTCGACTCCTTATTTTGAACTCACATCAGCGTCATCAAGCAGGCATCAATGCAATGCACCCCAGCCGCACGGCGCAACTGTCGCCATCGTGTATTGACACTTCCTACTCTACATCTGCACATGTCACAGCTAAATCTGTTGTAGGGCGCACACCTACATGTGCATATTTGTATTGATCACGCAAGGGAGCCCTCTTCACAGGGTTCCTGGTAATAGTTTTCCGCAATAGTCGCACTGGTTTACATTATATTACATCTCGTGCGGTAGTCTCCTGGTGATATATCAACCTCCCGCGCCTTTTGTCATATTAAGTGCCGAGTTACTGCTCAATCGAACTGGAGGGTGAGCATTAGCTGCTGGTTGTGGCTATGTATAACGCTGTGCAACATAGTGTCAGTTCGATATACTATACCCTGCAACTACCCGGCTTGTTGGTGTGTACCACGTGGGATTATCGTGGGGAAGAGGAGTGCCAGGGGACCCCAGAAGCAGTGGCTTTCAGTGGCTCTGAGCTAACACTTCTTTGGTGACAGCTGCAGGTACCAACAATAACTTCAAATGAGGAAGACAGCGCCTAATGCTCATCCATGATGGGCCCCGCGCTTTCGGCTGGTTTGAGAATGTGGCGTGGTTCTGGCCAATCATCGCCGCGATCAGCTGACCGTAGATTGTAGAATCAAGAGTGATTTGTGAGTAGCTCTAGCACACGGCTACAACATGTAGAGACTGGTATAATGCACTAAAGCAACGTCCAGATCTTGTCCATCTGTCCCTTTCCGGCCGCAAAGTCTCCCGAGTTTCGGGAATCTAGATTCATTCTCGAAATCGACCGAGATAGCAGCAGGTTTGGATGTTTCTTTCTTCCATGTGCCCTGGTCTTGAACCACAACGTAATTGATTTAATGATTCAGTGTACAAGGTTCACAGAAATCGCTCCGTCAAAAACATCTTCCGTTAGTCACACTCCCAACCAAAAGCGCAATCTTTGGGATTTCGGGATCTGGCAGAGCATGTGGGCGTGTACCCGATCCAATCCGGACCGCGTTAATCAAATTGGATCACCCGCACTCTTGGCTTGTTGACCGCAGAATTGTGCAAACTACCGTGTGGCCAGTTAATATGTGAGCCAATGCAGATGTCCTGTTTCACAGCTCTGTGAGCAAACGGCTGGGAATGGAGAAACAATTTATTGGGTTATTGGGTATACCCGCCAAGCCTGAGAAATAGAAGAATGCTCTAAACCGCAAGCCGGGGAAGGGAGGGGCATAGTGACGTAGTAGTAACACAATTGCAGTTGTCAACCAAATTGAATTAAAAAGGAATTCTCTCGATGGCATGAAGTAATGTGGATCGCAGGTCCTGGAAGCACCCTGTGAAGTTCAAAAACAGGGAAACGAATCATCAAACAAGGAATGCAATGGAGTATTCCGTTCGCCAACCCTTCTGCGTTAGCTCACAAAAGCAGACTGACCAGCACATCGGCAGTGATATCACCGGCTCTCACTCGCCCAACACTAACGATGTCTTCATCCATGACCATTCCCAGAATCTGCACTAATCATAGCATACGATTAACTATACGGAACTGTGTCTGAATACGACCACATTTCATGCTTTCTTTCCATTCGGAAAAGTAATCGAACATGTGGAATCAAACTACTGGTGTTTACGAACCGTTCAACCGGCTGTACAACCTACAGCCCTCAAATCGCATAGGTAGCAAATGAGCCCACAAAATTGTACCGCACTAAGCTTAATAGAAACTAATCACATCTTCAGTTACTGGTCGAAATGGGTGTTCTTTCTGCGATTGATCTAATGGCTGAAAACGACAAACGGCTCGTATAGCCAGAGGTTCCAGGCCAGAATCTGACGAAGAATAAAACGAATAACAATTAAAATGACCAGAGTGAAAAACGGGGCTAAAAGGCCATGATATAGGTAGCCCTCCAGAAATACAAGCATTGTAATTCATGGGTACTCATTCGCCGCCTCTTGAACTCGTTCAATCGCGACAGTAGATACGTCAAATCCAACAAACAACGAACACATGTGCGGTATAAATTGACAATACCTGGATTCCATTTTACACAGAAGTTCTGCCTAGAAAAGCACCTTCGACAGGGTTACTCTTTTCCCTGAGGCATTTACTGCTTTACTAGAGGTGGTTTGAGACCAGCTTTTGCCTAGAATCGTTACTCCGTTTTCTTGATGGATCCAGATATCACCGGTGTACTTCCTTGCCGTCCGCCGATTTGGGCAAAAACTGATGAATTGGACTATCACTGTAGCGCAACGACCATTCTTAGCCAACCATAGCTTTGAGTGAAAACGGCCATAAGAGTCCTCTACAGAGCACTGAAATAACGCGGGAATCCACGAGGATCTGTAGCCCCGTCACTTCGCCACGATTTTAGTACAGCATCTTTTCACCAACCTGATACGGTACTAGCACGCCTAGCTCATCTCTGTTCGTTTGCACTTGAAGAGCGATCATTCGCTCAGAGATTCACCACAGAATCTATGCCAGGCAACGAACCACCCTAACGAGCTTCGAAATGATGGCATACCGCTGTGGTTAATGAGCACTTTGGCGGATATCTGAACAGATAGTATTTGCACTCAAGTCGTAAAACTTTCATTTGCAATTACATGCTCTGATAGCTCAGGGGTTAGAGCGGTCGATTGCAGATCGACAGGTCCCTCGTTCAAATCGGGGTCAGAGCTCGGTTTTTTCTCCAGTACTTGAAGCGCTTGGGAGCGAATTCTTGGTAGGGCAAAGTATTGAGTTTTTTGTCATCTCACGGAGTAGCTTAAAAGTGATTGAGTTTTCGAACGAAAGAGTATTATACGATAAAGAACCTTATTCATAACATCTGTATGTGTATAAACCATATTTTTGTTCCTTCATCAGCAATCATCCGTTAGTGTAGTTGCTAGCATCGGCCGTCACTTGGGAAACTTGGGAAACTTGGGAAACTTGGGAAAGCATTAATCCGACCAGACTGGGGTTCGATTCCTCGTAACGGAATATATTTTTGTTTGCCTATTCACAACCCTGTTTTGGTCATTCCCATGTGGTGGCGTCCAGCTAATGAGTGCCGGCATGCCGAATCTCGCGTCCTCGGCCGCCTCAATCATGTCAACCTTTGCCGCGATACTCAAGAGTAGCCGAGGATCGCACCCGCTGCACATCTTGTGTGCGTTCCATGCTAACTTTCATGATCTCCAAAACGGACTAGGGGTCTCAACTGGTCGTGTCCTTTCGGGTCGGAGGACTTCATCCCGGTCCGGGCATCGAGTGGAGCGCCGGGCAAGCCACACAAATAAACATCCCTAGAGCCTGCTTCGGGGGCCCACAGATTGTCTAGCGGATGTTACCGTGGGATAACAGGGGGAGCCTTGAATGCTGCCGGCAGTCAGTTTAGGCGTATGCAGGGGCATATTGAAGATGACCACGGCTGTTCAAGCGAATTGCTAGTTATTCTACAACGAGAAGGTAGCAGAAACCAGTAGGTGAGATTGGATTTGCAAATTGGGAGACCTCTTATTCGAGGCAAAGTTGAAACAGCCATATAGAAGAATATCGCTAGTCGGCTAATGACGTGACGAGACGGAGTAGATATTCGCGCCCCTGGAGCCTAGTCAGGTGAATCCGCCGGTGCTGCCGTATTGCCTGTAGCTTGTTGCAAGAAGAAAGGAGAGTGGACACAGTCAGGGCTTAAGTGTGGAGGTAGAAGTGCTTATTGCAGGGGATTAGGACTAGAAATACAAATGACTGAACTTATGTGAATAGTAGGGAAGCCCACGATTATTACCGCGCTAGGTATAAACCCAGAGACGAGTGCACTGAAGCAGGGAAGCATAGAGCAATAGACGACGGATCCCAGGGTTACATGTACAATCTATCGGCTACAGGGAATGGAGAGAATTAGGAGAATAAGAGTCTCCCATTGTCGAAGATTTCATTTCTCGTCAGTTTTCTAAGAGGAATTCCCTCGTAGGGCAGTAGGGTATTCAATTAGGAAATATGGTACCGTTTCGCGGGTGCACGGTTGGCGGGGTCGATATATCAATGGTGTGCGCACCCTCCAGATGATGGATAATATGAATATGGTGCATATCCTATTCACCTCACCGCCTGCATTTCCAGCTCAAGTCGGTAGACGCAGGAATAAGGAGATCCGAAACGCGGGGGTTTCAATCGTCAATTGTGACATCTCAAACGTTCAAACCTAAAGCCAACCTCAGGCCTATAGCTACTAAGGAACGAGCCTGCTGGGAACAAGGGTATTCAAATATTTCAATAGCGTTATAACGGTAAATTAGAGTACAGGTACTGCATATATGTATTTCCTATATTGAATACCCTACTAAACGTGCCTGTGTCTCAATGGCCAATAGGCCATATGCATCCTAAACAGGGGGACACTCTAGAAAACGCTATTCGGGACTTACGTACCTCCGACCAAGAACATTCCAGCAACAACGCCAAGCTCTCAACCAATGCATATCTATCGTGAGCGGTGTTTACTGCCACGTCAGCTCCCCGATCCGTATAATAAAGCAAATCAAAAAAGGGCAAGAATTCTGGGCATCTCCCCGGGTCCTCAATTGTACATTCTGACTGTTGGCTATTATCTGAAGGGTGAGGGAAATTCCAGGATTGCAGTCCTCAGCGCTTGTAGGTGACCGCGGGTAGCAATCGGTAATCTCTAAATTATTCAACCACATAGTCTTGCTAACCGGGGGCGACGGCGCCATTTCGGACCTGGATCGGAAGTGCCCAGATACTCAAGACTTGAAGCTTGTTGCTAGATACTCTCCAAAAGATACAACATAGCCTGTGTGGCGATGGTGAGGAATTGATTCAAGCAATCAAGCCCTGTAGCCTATCGAGGGCCGTCCCGTTCATCAACCACAAATGGCCACAGATACACTTCTTTTCTGCAGATAACTCTACGGGAGTAGAAGCCCATATATAGACCCCGAGGGCAGGACCGCTACAGGCTGAGCTTCTTCGACTGCAATACAGTCGGTCTCCCAGTCATCTGACGGGTAACGTTGACACGGTGATAGCTAACCTCGCGGCTCGAGCAGTGTTGCGAACAGGATAAGGTGACTCAAGACTGGCGAGGTTAAAGGCAGCCCTATGGCAAGACGTCTCGAATCATTCCGTTGGCCTCATGTCGAACGAAAACCCCATGAGTGATAGCCATGACCCGGATAGCAACGTATCCGGTAGTTAAAAATTTCATGTTCTACTTACATTCATCGGACACGCCGAGCACCACCCTCACCGGTTACTTTTACTACCAATGTTCCCGCCGCTACAGGTGCTACAACATCCAAGATGTCTGCCACCCGTTCGTCCAGCTCTCCGGAAATCGTGTACAACACTAGCTCGAGGGTAAACAATACAACACAAGATGACCACGTTGCAGCTTTAGCAAAGGCACTGAGGCAAATGAAATGATGAATGGGTTTGAACCTAGGCATCACTTTGAGCTGTAGGGAAGGATGAGGCTAAAGACGAAAAGAGTCTATGCATAGCGGTAAAACCTTATGGTAACTCCAGAGGAGGTAGGCTGTGGGTTGGGAAGACGTACGGGAGATGATCTACTTCTCTGCTTTCTCGCGTACCTAGTGGTGGCGAATAAATTTGGCTTGCGAGCATGTGGCTAGCAAAAACCAGAAACGAGAGATTACTTCTTTCAATTGATAATGATATCTAGTCTATAATCTAAGTACCACTCTTCAATTCAATGACACTTTCCAAGTCGAATACCAGGAAAGCCGATGATCGGTTAGTGAGTTGCCTACCTCATCTATCAATATAGTATAGACTGTACAGTCAAAGAATGACTATCTGCCAGATGTATTACATAATGGAACCCCGAGGATGAGTAACTCAGAGAAAGAATAGATGGCCTTTCCAACATCGCCAGCAGTTGATAACGGATCACCCAAGTCACTATCCAATCAAGACTTCTTGCGCGGCAGAAAATCTTTCTCGCTTGATAGTACATTCATGTTGCGCGTGCACAAACGTCGCAGTAGTGGACTTAATGGAATTCCAACTCGAAGTGAGATTACTGTAGCGAGCGTGATGGTTCAAACTAGATTTTTGTTGTGATAAATTAATCTTTCTCTTAAAAGCCAACTCACCCCCCCCCCTCCGTGTTGACTTCCACCTTTACCATCTACACCTAGCAGTCCTCCTTCTCTTGCTACTCTCACCCTCCTCTATGTCGTCGTTATTGGGTTCAACCAGTTGCAGGTTTTGGACTTTCAAGAAACACGCCCAAGGAGGTGTCATCATTCTGCAGACTTCCATATCCTACTACAGACCCATACAAGCCATGAATAACTATGCACCAACGACCACAAGATATTCAACCCGGAGGATCGGACAATATACTTAAGTAATTGGCATATTTAGTTTGCATTTGCACGAATGATAAAAAAGTGCCGCACGCACTTCACCGCGGTAAGAAGTCTTTGTTTGATGGTGAGTTGGATAGTCCGGAGGGGAGGGCGGCTTCCGTCCGGACTATCCGTCCCAATATCCGTCCAAGGCTTTGCCGCGGTGATAAGCGCCTTAGATTCTAATTTTTCAACAAATATTCGTTTCAGCCATTGCCAGTGGGTGCGCAATGTCATCTCTGCTTGAGTACCATCATTGAAGAGTTCCTTTACTAGATACTAGTGCACAGTTTGCAAAGCATTACATATTTTGGACAACACTGTGGGATTACTTTACTAAACGATAAGGTTGGTACACGCCCATGATCTGACTCGATTTTTTATTAGTATAAGAGGTGTTTCACCAGTATTTTATCAAGTATGGTGATGCTGTGACAGATTTTGGGATAGGTATAGTGGACGAAGGTGACATAGAATGGGGAAAGTACAACCTTAGGGCTAGAGCAAAAATAGGGCTAATAGAACACCGTACCTGAGGTACAGCAGTGTCCTATGAGGAGAGTGATTCACAGGATGGGAGGAGGACTTGGAGGGTAGCCCATTGAGGGAGACTGAGTGGGAGAACTTGAAAAACTCGCATAATGGCTGTGAGGCGGAAATTGACTGAGC